>Ga0209202_1000024_pt1 | contig 242308 bp, 161 predicted proteins | sample AD_UKC032_MetaG_FD_184416 | JGI IMG/M metagenome (GOLD analysis project Ga0209202, IMG submission 184416) | Active sludge microbial communities of municipal wastewater-treating anaerobic digesters from USA - AD_UKC032_MetaG (SPAdes) (version 2) | ecosystem: Engineered > Bioreactor > Anaerobic... | reverse complement strand
CTGTGCCTGAACCGATGCTCCACTCCCCTGTCCCGCTCAGGGGCGTATTGCCTGCCAAGTTGGTGGCAGTCCCCGTCACAGTCTGGTCAGGGCCGGCATCGGATGGCGTGGGCAACGGGGAGCAGCCAGCCGGGATGAAGGTAGCATCAAGGTCGCCGTAACACAGGCCCCGGAAATTCAACACAAGCGGTATATCATCGGTAACTGCGATGGTATTGCTTTCAAAGACCCAGTCACCTGCCGGGAAGGTGGCGATCTGTCCTACAAACCGGCGCAGGATCATCAGGGCATCGGTGCTGTTCACATAGCCATTGTCGTTGATGTCGGCCGCCTCAAATTTCAAGCCTGTCAGGGTGATCTGTCCGACATAATGCCGCAGCGCAATCAGCGCATCGGTGGCATTTATGCCTCCTGCAGGACGCGTGGACGCAGCAGTAATTATGTAATTTCCAGGGGTGAGCTGGCAAAAGCCGTATTGCCCCATGTAATCCGTTGTGGTAGTCTGCAGCAGTTGTCCGGCCGCTGTCATTAACTGCACCTGTACATCATACAAGGGAGTGGCGGCATTGTTGAAATAGGTGATTTGTCCGGTGATATTCGGGCAGTCCGAATTAACACTCATGACAGGCCTGGCAAGAATTCCCGGCATCCATAACACAGAAAAGCAGATTGCCGGTAGAAACACTTTGCAAAAACGCTTCATTTTGTGCAGATTAAACTGATTTTGAACTAATTATCATTTAAAAATGGTCAGTGTGATATATAATAACCAATAATACAAAAATTCTGAACAGGAATATTTATTTGGATGCTAAAAATTTCATCCACGTCAATGGAACCATATTATCATCCACGTATCTACCGGGACATAATATATGATTGTATGCAGAATCAGCTCACTGATTTATTTTCTTATTTTTGCAACATAAATTATCTTACGTTAGTAAAATAAGATATGCTAAAAGATGTACTTAAAACAATCATGCTGTCTCAGCAGGAATGGCTTATTCCCGGGCAGCATGAAATCCCGAGGAATATTCTGAAGGATATCGGTGAACTGTCACCTTTCGGATATATCATCACCGGGGTTCGCAGAGCCGGAAAAAGCACACTGCTTCGCCAAATCATGCAGGAAAGAAATGCGAGAAATTACTTCAATTTTGAGGACAGCAGGACGGCCGGATTTGAGGTGAGGGATTTCAGGACACTGGAAGATCTCTACCTTGAACTGTTTGGAAGTAACCATGAGTTGTATTTCGATGAGATTCAAACTATCAGCGGATGGGAAAAATATGTCAGGGATGCCCTGGACCGCAGGAAAACGATCGTTATCACAGGTTCTAACGCTCAGATGCTTAGCAGAGAACTGGGAAATAAACTGACCGGCAGACACCTCGACTTTGAGATATTTCCTTTCTCCTATAATGAATTTATTCAATTCCGGGAATATAATCCCGGACCTGAGTCCCTGCTTTCCTACCTGAGCCATGGTGGCTTTCCCGCTTTTCTCAGCATGGGCAGAGAAGAACTTTTATCCACCCTGGTCAGGGATATCCTCGAACGCGATATCCTCATGAGATATAAACTTAGGAATCATGGCGTGTACCGGCAGATTGTCCAGTACCTCCTGAGTAATACCGGAAAAGAAATTTCATTTAACAAGCTGAAGAATGTATTTGAGATTGGCTCAGCATCTACGGTGATGGAGTTTATACAATATCTGACAGATGCATATCTGGTGTTCCTTCTGCCGAAATATGACACCTCACTTAAAGTGCAGGCCAGGAATCCACGTAAAGTTTACGGCATAGATACCGGCCTGGTAAATTTTTCCAGTATCAGCGGCTCTCCCGACAGGGGTCATCTGCTGGAAAACAGCATTTTTTTGCATCTCCGCCGGCAGGGACATCAAATCTGGTATTTCAGGGGGAAAAAAGAATGTGATTTTATCACCCGCGATCGAGACCACAGACACGCTGCCATGCAGGTTTGCTGGCAACTTGGAACGGACAATGAAGAAAGAGAGATCAGCGGACTGAGGGAATCCATGGCCGCACTAAAGCTTACAACAGGCAGGATTATCACCTTTGACCAAGAGGACATGATCAAATCCGCAGATACCGTCATTGAAATAGTTCCAGCCTGGAAGATCATGCTTTAAGATTGGTTACGGGGAATCGGCTATGGATTAAACGGGAACTTTAACTTCTGTAGTGACATACTATGGCATGACCTGTAAAGATATTATTGATTTATAGTCGTTTATAGAAATGGGACCCTGTCGCTGTTCGGGTAGTATATCGGGATGTCATCCTAACGTTGATTTAAATCAACGTTAGGATGACATCCCGACGCTCGCTGTTCCCTTCCAGCCCTCACCAATCCTGGTCCCGGACCGCTGACATCATGTCACCGCCGGAAGCTGCTCCGGAGAAAATTTTCAACTCCCAGCGCCTGGCACTGCAAAACATGGAATTGACAAGAGGTTGATTTCCTCAACACCTTTGCAAGAATAAGAAAAAACAGCACCTTACCTGGGTCTGGGCAGGTAGTCGGTATGCAGCAATTCTTCTGCTTTACCGCTCAGCGGTTTGGTCAGGAATTCCCTGTACAGTTCGATGATTTCCGGATTATCGTGTGATTTTCTGATTTCCAGTCCCATATCCTCGGCATACACCGCCTGGGTACGTTTTTTACGGATTTCGGGACTGGTGGGCATGGGTTGCCCGCCACCTCCGAGGCAGCCTCCCTGGCAGGCCATCACTTCAATAAAATGATAGTTCTTTTTCCCTTCGATTACAGACTGCACTACCCTGTGTGCATTGGACAAGCTGTGGGCCACCACTGTTTTCAGTTCAAATCCTTCCAGGAAGTGCCAATCTTGAAGCACATCCCTGAAAGTCAGCGACATTTCCCTGATCCCGTCCTGACCCCTTAAAGGCACGATGTTGAGGTTTTCATACGGAATCTCTCGTCCGGTAATGGTTTCATAGGCTGTCCGGAGTGCAGCCTCCGCCACCCCGCCGGTAGTTCCGAACAGCATACCGGCACCGGAAGACTTGCCCATCATCGAATCGAAGGAATCCACAGTCAGGGACTGGAAATCTATTCCCGCCTGCCGGATCATGACTGCTAACTCCCTTGTTGTCAGTACATAGTCAACATCTTTGAAGCCGTCAGTACGCATTTCAGGGCGGTCGGCTTCAAACTTCTTGGCAGTACAGGGCATGATAGAAACCGAGACGATTTCATTGGGGCGCAAGCCTTTATTTTTGGCATAATAGGATTTACAAAGTGCGCCGAACATTTGTTGCGGCGATTTACAGGAAGAAAGGTGAGAAAGATAGGCCGGATAAGTATGTTCAATGAATTTGATCCATGCCGGGCAGCAGGAAGTGAACATGGGCAGGCCGGCTTCCCGTGGACTTTTCTCCTGCATGGATTTGAGCCGCTCAAGCAGTTCTGCTGTTTCCTCAATGATGACAAGGTCGGCCGAGAAATTGGTATCGAGCACGGCATCAAATCCAAGCTTTTTCAGGGCAGAAACCAGTTTTCCCGTTACTCTTTTTCCGGGCGGCATTCCGAGTATCTCGCCGAGTGAAACCCTCACGGCCGGCGCTGCCTGTACCACCACATGCTTATGCGGACTGTATATCGCCCGCCAGACCTCTTCCACATAGTCCTTCTCCACCAAAGCTCCTGCAGGGCAGCGGGTGACGCATTGCCCGCAGTTGGTGCAGATCACCTTCACCATCGACCGTTCCAGAAAAGTGGATATCTTCTTTTTTGACCCTCGGTATGCAACTGCCAGGGCTCCCACCGACTGAAGTTCGGTACAGGTTCTGACGCAACGCTGGCAACGGATGCATTTGCTGTCGTCCTTCACGATGGCAGGGGAAAGATTGTCGAAAATATAATTCTTGTGCGGAACCAGGTTGATAAACCTATCGTCGCTGGTCTTGAACTCCGATGCCAGATCCTGCAGTTCACAATTGCCGTTGATATAACAATTGGTGCAGTCGGATGCATGCTCACTCAGCAACAATTCAATGACATGCTTCCTTACAGTTCTGACCTTCAGACTATTCGTGTGAATCACCATTCCCTCCTCGCAGGGAGTGGCACAAGATGCCACAAGGATGTCGCGGTTTTCCTGTTCCACCACGCAGATCCTGCAATTGCCCGCCACCTTGAGATCGACGTGGTAACAAAGGGTTGGGACATTGATATTCGCTTTTTTGGCTGCATTTAAAATCGTGGTACCCTCATCCACTTTCATTGTCACTCCGTCAATCAGCAGGTTTACCTTTTTCTTCTTCTCGATCAGTTCGCCTGCGACCTGCAATTTCCAGGAATCATACATATCCTCCACCTCATCCTGAGCCAACTGTATGGTCATACTGACATAATCATACAATTCCTGCCTCAGGTCCAGCAATTCCTTGTCTTCCATCAACTCCGAAAAAATAAAATTGTATTCCGCCGACAGGGCCCTGGATATCTCGTTGGCGGTAAAGCCGATATCGAACCTGCCGAAAGCAATATCCGACATATAATCCTTCACCATATTCCGGTCGCCGGAATGCACGGAAGCCAGGAGCATATGGTAAAAAGTATTGGCAAGATTCTGAAATTCGGGGGGATCAAGTTTCTGGTAATTCTGAAACAACTGATTATTATCGGGAGCGAAGATATAAGCGGTGAATTTCTGCAACACCCTTTCTTTCACCATCACCATGTGTTCATAAATCGTCAGGTTGGCGCGGCGTGCCACATGTTTCATGGCAGCCTCGTTTTTCATGAGCCATTCCTTGGGATGGCTCTTCAGGTTGTTCAGCAGGAAGAGCAGCCGCCGCAACACATGATACCTGGGTGTGGGCTCCCATTCGAGGGTTTGACGGGTATAAGAAGCATCCACGTTCAGCTTCAGGTCGATGTATTTCATCATCCAGGGCCTCTCAAAGGGGTCAGGTCCGATCTTCAACCTGCCAAGGAATGCCCTGACAACAACAGCGGGAGCAGCGATGAGTTTCGGTATAAACCTGGGCTTAACCTCCATGCCAAAATAATCCCGGGTGGCAATCTGGAACAGTTCCTTATGAGAGGTGGCCAGGTCGGGGCTGGCGATGTAGATGTCGTATGGTTTGAGGCTGTGGTGCCTGGCCAGGATGGTGTTCAACAGTTTCACCAGGTCGTTGATGTGGATATAGGTAACGGCCGACTCTCCCTTCCCCCCCAGTATCCTCGAATTCCATTTTCTGGAAAGCCAGGTATCGAGGAATTTGTACAAAACGGCATATTCGCACCAGTCGCTGAACACTGCTGCAAACCTCACCACCGAACATGAGAAGAACTTTGAATATTCCTTCACCATCTCCTCGCCTGCTTTCTTGGTACGGGCATAGGAAAAATCAGCGTCAGCGGGGCTTTGCTCGGTAATAAAACGGGTATTCGACCTGAAGTTGCTTACCACCAGCGAACTTGCGAAGACGAAATGCCTGATTCCGAGTGTTCGCGACAGTTCCAGTATATTCCGGGTTCCATTCACATTGGTGCGCTGGTATTCCGGATTATCATCATATTTGAAATCATAGAATGCTGCCAGGTGGATGACATAATCCACCGTTCCGTATTCCTTGATTTGCTTGACGACAGCCGGGATCATCGCGGCATTGGAAATATCCCACTGCAGCCAGTGCACGTTCTGGTGGGTCGGAATGTCGGCCTGCTGCCGCGACCGCCTCGCTATAGCGATGATGTTATAGTGTTCCTTGTTTTGCTCGATGAAGTGCCTGCCCACAAATCCGGAGGCACCGGTCAGGATGATGGTAGCATGTTCTGGTTTCATTGTTTACATGGTTGTTTCGGTAGTCGGGGCAGTTGGTGGATTATTGTTCTTTGATTCTGCATTTTTCATTCTGATATAGAGGGCCCAGATCGCAAGACCCATCATCAAATCCATGATCCCTGAGATCAAAACCGACCATATTTGTACCGAGAGTATGAAATATGACAACAGAAAAATTACGCCTATTCCCTTGGCGCAAACAGACAACCACACCAGTACCGGCTCTTTGCGATACCGGTAGATGGCCAGTATATAGATGATGACCATAATGAAATGAAACACTCCGCCCTGCTTCTGGAAGAAATTTTGCTCACAATAAGGATAGCCGAAAAAACTGATGACAGCAGAAGTCGAAGGGATAAATACCAGGCAGGCTCCCACACACAGTGAATGAAGGGCAACCAGCCACAGGAAGATGATAAAAACACGATGTGGAGTCATAATAAATTAATTATCATTTGATTAATACGATATGTCATTTGAATCTACTCGTAAAATTAAGGATTTTATTGTCCTGAAAAATGATTTGTTAATAAAATAACAATTGTTGCGGCAAGCATTTATCCTTTCCTTTGTCCTTCCTTTCTAAAAACGTATGCGAAGGTTTACCCTTACCGAAAAGCTGACCTTTTATTTCCTGATGACAGGGATGTTCAGTATCGCATGCGTAAGCTGGTATTCTTACTGGCGGGGAAAGACAGCCATTATCAACCGCACCTATGAACAACTGACTGCAATCAGGGAGATCAAGAAGGAAAGGATACAGCAATATTTTCATGAATCATGGCAACAGCTCGACAAATTTGCCAATCAGACGGAAATGGAAAGACTGATGTCTGTCTTGGGGAAAAAGGATACAATCGTCTTAAGGGAAGTAATCTCTGATGAAAACAAGAAAACCGGTGAAAGCTTCTTTTACCGTTCTCTCTCCGTAACCCCCTCATTCCAGAGTCTTTACATTGCCTGCGAACCGCAACGGTACATCAGGTTTACCCTGAACCCTGAAACGAAACGGATATCGCTTGCAGTGCAGGAGAATAATTACCCTGAAGATGATGCTGCCGCGGCATGCCTGAGAAATGTCCTTTACAGCCGGATTTCCGCGGTGAAATCCTCCTCCGGAGGAAATCTATTGTTTGCGAAGTCTTACACCGGCAGTCATTCATTGAATTATGCCGGTTTACTCAAGCGAAGCATGGAACCAATCATCCAGCTGATGGTTGAGAATAATGCCGAAAAAGGTTGGGGTCTTTCGGGTGAGTCCTACCTGGTGGATGAAAACTATTTGATGCGAACTCCTTCCCGTTTCCTGAAGACATCGGTCTTGCAAACCCGTGTGTTCACCATTGGGTCTCAGTTGGCCGTGGCAGGAAAAACCGGAACGGATGTGATCAGGGATTACCGGGGTATTGAAGTGCTTAGTGCATACAGTCCACTTGAAATAGAAGGTTTTCACTGGGCAATCCTCGTGGAAATAGACCTGGCTGAGGCCATGGCCCCGGTCAACGCCTTACGCAATGAGATCCTGTTGCTGAGTATCCTGATCGCTGCATTGGTATTTATCCTGTCCTTTCTCTTCTCACGAAGTATCAGTAAACCGGTCATGCTCCTGAAACAAGCCGCAGATCAGATCAGTGAAGGAAACTTTGCGGTGAATCTCAAAGGCGGATATAAGGATGAGTTTGACGACCTGAACAGGGCTTTTAACCAAATGGCTGATAGGATCAGACAGCAGGCGAGTGCCAGAATTGAGGGCCAGGATGCCGAACGGCAGCGGCTGTCGATGGAACTCCACGACGGGCTGGGTCAGCTGCTGGTGGCTGCGCATTACAAGCTGGAAGCCGCAGATTGTGGCGGTTCGCCATCCGCACACAGCCAGATTAACGAAACCAAAGTGCTCATTGACAACATTTTGAGTGAAATCCGGCAGATCTCCAATAACCTGATGCCAGGCGCCCTCAGGGAATTCGGGCTTGTCAGTGCCATGTCATCTTTCTGCAGAGAGATACAGGAGTATACCCCGGTAAGTGTTCACTTTCAGCATGAAGGCGCATTCGATGATCTCCCTGCCGATCAGAACATCTCCGTCTTCAGGGTATTTCAGGAATCCCTGAATAACATCATCAAACATGCCGGTTCCGAATCTGCCGACATCCAGATCAGGCGTGAAGGAAATGACATGCAATTGATAATCAGGGATTACGGAAAAGGTATGCCACCTGACGCCGGCATCAGAGGCCAGGGTTTGCGGAACATCAGGGAAAGGATACAGGCCATGGGAGGCAGTCTTTCGATCACAAGCCGGGAAAACTTTGGAACAGCTTTGAATATCATCATTCCGATTAAAACCAGCACATATGATACGCATCATCCTGGTGGATGACCACCAGATCGTCAGGGACGGGATCAGATCCCTGCTGGAGGGAAATGAACACATCATCATCGCGGGTGAAGCTTCCGGCGGCAGTGAGCTCACTGCCCTGCTTTCCGCTACCGCTGCCGACATCATCCTGCTGGATGTTTCCATGCCTGGTGAAAGCGGGATCGATATCTGCAGAAGAATTAAAACGACAAATCCGGAGATCAAAGTCTTGATCCTTTCCATGTACAGCGGGGAGGAATTCATCGTACAGAGCCTGCTGGCAGGCGCCTCCGGTTACCTGCCAAAAAACACCTCACGGGAAGAACTGCTCAATGCCATCGCCAGGGTTCACCAGGGAGAAGTGTATATAGGTCATTCATTATCTGAAACATACATCAATTCCTTAATGAGGAAAGCACAAGCGCGACAGGAAGCTGCGGACCTTCTGAGCCGGCGGGAAACCGAGATTCTCAGACTGTGTGCAGAGGGTCTGACCAATAAAGAAATTGCCGACAGCTTGTATATCAGCACCAGGACCGTCGAATCACACAAGACGCATATCATGCAGAAACTTGATCTTAAGACAGTTGCCGACATGATTCGCTTTGCCATAAAAAACAGACTGGTCGACCTGTAATTTTCCGTGAATCACGGAATTGAATTCCGTTTATCACTGACAGCGTTTGGTTTTGGGCAACATACTTTTGGCCTCAAAACCAAACAACATGAAAAAGCTTCACCTATTGATTTCAGGCGGATTGGCCTTCCTGCTTTTTATGCCGGCCTTTGCCCAGAAAAAAGCGAAAACAACGATCGGTGCCGACATCGTCAGTAATTACGTCTGGCGCGGAGTACCCGGTTATGCTCCCTTACAGGGCCAGAACCTGCTGGCTCCCAGCATCCAGCCGACTCTGGCATGGACTTACGGTAATCTGGAGATCGGAGCCTGGGGATCGGGAGATTTTACCGGCACTTACAAGGAAGTGGACCTGTATGCGGGATACACCTTTAAAAGCCTGACGCTGACATTCACGGATTATTACTGGAACCTCGACTGGCTGAACAACAATTACTTTGATTATGACGATGAAACCACCAGTCATATTTTTGAGGGAAGTCTTGAATTTGCTCCGGAAAACCTGCCGTTTTCCGTACTACTTGCCAGTATGTTCTACGGGGCCGACAAGAAAGCGGAAGACCCCGCAAAAGCCAATATGTCGACCTATGTGGAACTTATTTACCGTTTACCTGCCGGTGATGATGAACTTGAGCTTAGTTTGGGAATGACGCCATCCGACGGATTCTATGGTGACGGTTACGGCGGCAGGGAGGGTTTTGCCGTGGTAAATGCCGGGATAAGCGGTAAACGGAGCTTTAAGATCAACGATAAGCTTGAACTGCCCCTGAAGGCTGCGCTTATCACCAATCCGCAACAGGAAAAGATCTATCTCACCTTTACGCTGAGCCTGTAACACCACCTACCCTGCAGATTACACCCCAGGTTCAGAATCCATCATTCTCTTATTATCAATAACTTAACACAAACATTTATGCTCGACACAGGTTCAACCGGGTTCATGCTGCTGGCATGCAGCCTGGTCATGCTGATGACGCCCGGACTGGCTTTCTTTTATGGCGGACTGGCCACCAAAAGAAACATCCTTGGTATCATGATCCAGAGTTTCTTCTCACTTGGGTGGACAACCGTCCTCTGGTTTGCTTTTGGCTATTCCCTTTGCTTCAGCGGCGGGGAAGGTGCCATCTTCGGTAATTTCGACAAGGCTTTCCTGAACGGGATTGCCATCGACCAGATGTACAGCAACGGGAAAATCCCCGAGATTGTCTTTGTGGCCTACCAGATGATGTTCGCCATCATCACCCCTGCGCTCATCACAGGCGCTTTTGTCAACAGGGTTTCCTTCAAATCCTATGTGATCTTCCTCACCCTTTGGCAGATCCTTGTTTACTATCCCTTTGTCCATATGGTATGGGGAGGCGGACTGCTGGCACAATGGGGTGTCCTGGATTTTGCAGGTGGCATCGTGGTTCACGCAACGGCAGGCTTTGCAGCACTGGCTTCCGTGTTTTATGTGGGTGCCAGGGTTGACAAGAATTCCACCCCGAACAGCATCCCACTGGTCGCAATCGGCAGCGGACTGCTGTGGTTCGGCTGGTACGGGTTCAATGCCGGCAGTGAAGTAGCCGTAGACAACATTACCGCCATCGCCTTTCTGAACACGGATGTGGCGGCTTCCTTCGCAACCATAGCCTGGGTGGTGGTGGAATGGCTGAGAGAACGAAGACCGAAGTTTGTCGGGTTGCTGACCGGATCCATTGCCGGCCTGGCCACGATCACACCCTGTGCGGGTTTTGTACCACTCTGGGCTGCTGCATTGATTGGAACAGCAGCCGGTCTGATCTGCTATGCCGCTGTCCAGCTTAAAAACCGGATGAAGTGGGATGATGCGCTGGATGTCTGGGGTGTCCATGGCGTCGGCGGTGTGCTCGGCACCATACTCCTGGGTGTCTTCGCTTCGACAGCCATCAACCCGGCAGGCAGCAACGGCCTTATTTTCGGCGGCGGAAGCTTCTTCTTAAAACAGGTCATTGCCGTGGTGATCGCTTCGGCTTACGCCTTCCTCTTTACCTATGTCATGATGATCCTGATCAACTTCATTACCCCCGTAAGGGTCAGTGAACTGGAAGAGGCTCAGGGACTGGATACTGCCCTTCACGGCGAAAAAGCTTACGACGAAGGAGCACTCTGACAGTTTTCCTCTTGATTGGTTAAAATGCAGGATCGACCCTTGGCTGATCCTGCATTTTTTTATTTTTATACCCGCAATACATGCAGGGATGTGCTAGCAGACCTTCCTGGTGTTCAGTTCTCACTTAGGATATATGTTTAATTATGAATGATATACAAGAAATCACCTTCGATATCCAGGTGTTGAAGAAGGGAGATTTCAGGATCAATGAGCAATTGCGAAGCGAGATGATCCGCACCATCTCACATGCTTACATGCATCCTGATAAAGTGATCGACCGCCGCTTTGCAAGTTCAGACTGCATCCTTCTGCTAAGAAACAACGGCAAGCTGGCAGGTTTCAGCACCTTTTGCCACACAAAGCTGGAAATGTATGACCGTATCCAGCCCACAACCTACCTCGGGATTATGGCAGCATCCCCCATGATACAAGGAAAGGGTTTGATTCTCAGGGTAATGGATGCAATGCTTGAGGAAATCAGGACGGAATTAGAGGACGAATCAGTAAATGATCATGGAAAAACGCCTGTTTGGTGCACCACATCCTCACCGGCTATCATACGGATTTTCAGGAAATACTTTGTAAAGGTGAGTCCGGACGAAAATGGGAATATCAGGTCTGAACACCGTATGCTTGAAAAGGCAATGAGAAGCTATCTGTGCGGACGGGAAACAGGCCAGGATGACCTCCCCCTGGTATTGAGAGAATTTTTACCGGCATCCGCCTATGCTCCGGCAGAAACGGACCGTCTGGAAATCCTTCACCGGCATCATCCGGGCAATCTGATCAAACGCCTGGACATTGATCACCAGCGGGGTGACCGCTTGATATTGATCGGGTACCTTCGATAACCTTCTGAACAGAGACGCGATGAATCGCAAGAGACGCAATGAATCGCGGGAGACGCGATGAATCGCGGGAGACGCGATGAATCGCGTCTCAACACAGGGGGGGTCAGGGAATAATGATTTTCCGTACAATCCGGATGCCGGTACCGCTCAAACGGACGAGGTATGGGGCCGGGTTGAGGTGCGGAAGGGCTATCCGGCAAGGCTGGCATGGATTATCCACGCGGGTGTCGAACACCAGCCGGCCGTATGCGTCCAGCAACTCAATCCTGATGGCAGAGGTTCCGGCCTTATCGGCCTGAAGCACAAGAAATCCGTCGAGGCAGTGAATGCCGATTTCTGAAGGCTCGCCCTGATCAATCCCCGTACAGGGATCCACGAAAAACTGCCGCTGGGCGGTATCTGTACAGTTGGTCAGCGGGTCAGTATATGTATATACCAGGGTATGCAAGCCATTCCCCGCCATAGCGGGGGTAAACACTCCTGCGCTCACCGCATTGCCAGTGTACTGACCACCTGCCGGCTGACCACCGTTGAGCATCACAGGCGACCAGTACTCGCAAAGCATCACAGTTCCACCCGGCCAGCTCACTGCCGGTTTGGCATGTACACTTACCACCCTCAAAGCCGAATCGGCGCAACCGGTGCTGATATCGGTCTTTTTGTATTTGACCGTAAACGATCCTATCCCGGATGAGGAAGTATAGAAAGATGAATTCATCACGCCCGTACCAGAATAAGTACCGCCGGCAGGCAAACCACCCGTCAGCGGAAAGGGCGGATCGCCCTGGCAAAGGTGAATGGTATCATCATCCCAGCTGACGACAGGCGCCTGTTTTACCTGGAAAACCCTGTAGGTGCTTCCCCCGCAACCCGATACCGAACTGTCGACACTATAGTAAATATAGTGAAACCCCAGACCGGCCGCCGACGGATCAAATATCCCGCCGCTTACGCCCGGTCCGCTGTAGGTTCCGCCGGGCGGTGTCGCACCCGCAAGCACAAATGGCGGCACATTATCGCAGATATTCAGATTCCCGCCCGGCCAGGTCACCGGGGCAGCCGGTAAGACATAAAACCTGACTGGTGTGGAATATGTTTCGAAGTTACATTGGTTGTTCCTGATCCTCAGTTTGTAGGTATAATTGTTCTGGGTCAGATACACCGGTGTAAAAACCATTTTATTGGTATTAAAGCAACACATCTGGGAAGTGTTGTATGTGAGGGCCGTATTGTTTTGGTACCAGTTATACGTATACGGGCCGACATTATTCACCACCATGAAGCTATCGACAGCGCCTTCGCAGACCGTGTCATCGGTGCTTTGCCAAAGGACTGACGGCATGGAGACCACGCGTATCAAGGCACTGTCACTGTATGCGAATGCGGCCGGACTGCAACCGTCGGTCCGGCAGCGGTACCAGGTACTGTCGAGTGAAGGCTGGACATTGACGAAGCGCAGGAATCTTCCGTTGGGCACGATAACCCCTGCTTGTGCAAGCACGGGCACATAAGCGCCGTTCTGCCAGACCTCCCACTGGTACTGTGTTGCGGGGCTGCTGCTGTTGATGCTGATGGAATCCGTAACACCCTGGCAAAGGGTTTTGCCCAACGGCTGCTGGGTGATCTTGGGCCCGACGGAAATCGTGCTTACATTGCTGTAAACACGGGGCGAACAGTAATCATGTATATAACAGCGCAGGCGGAAACCGTTCATTCCCGCAGTGATCAATGGAATTCTCATCTGGGAGTAATACGTGGATGTAGGATAGCCTGAGCTGTAGTTGAAGATTTCATAGTTCTTATCCCAGATGCTGATGTCTTTCCAACCCTGTCCGTTCATGGAGTCGATCTGCCAGCCTGCATACCAGCTGTACTGGAAATTATATTGAATTGAATTGGTGATCCACAGGTTAATTCTCAGGCTGTCGCCCGGGCAGGCCGAACGGTTGGGTATTGTACCGAGAATGACCGGGGCTGTCTGGTTGTTATGCACTACCAACAGGACACTATCCTTATTACTGCAGCCGTAAGGACTCACAGCCTGCACTTTCAGCCAGTGTGTTCCGGTGGAATCGCCCAGCAGGGTGGCCAGGTTGTTAAATACATTGCTTACGATGTCGGGTGTTGTGATTACGTAATTGTTTAAAGGATCGCCCATATTGAAATCATAATGATCCCCCTGGCACAGGTGATAGCGCCAGATACCGTAATAGTTATCCTGTTTCGGGAGGGCGATGAATGGTTTGGGTCGTGAAAACACGGTAACAGTGTCGGTCACCTTACATGCGTTGTGGGTTGCCGCAACGATATAGTTCGTGCTGACGGGCGGTTTGGCCCAGGGTGAAGCCAGGGTGTCATTGCTGAGGTAAACATCAGGCAGCCAGCTAAAGCTCGCCGATGGTTCATTGCAGGAAACGACAAGCAGCACACTGTCGCCCTGGCAGAATTCTACCGACTGGGGAGCCATCAGTGTGAGGCTGTGGTTGGTAAGTGAGACAGTCATTGTATCCGACATGGTACAGCCCTGATAGCTGCCGTAGAGGATATAGCTTCCCGGCATGGAAGGCTGGAGGGTTGGTGTTTTCGTTCCGTTCAGTGAAAAGCCGAGGTCGGGGAACCAGCCAAAGGCAATATTTGAAGGGTTGGTGCTGCCGCTGAGCTGGAGATTGGCCCCGCACAGGCCGCTTTTATCAGGTCCGGCCGATACAGTAAAGCTAGTGGTTGGTGCAGGAGTGATAAAGCGGACGATAAAGGACTTCAGGTAACTGCTTGTGTTGTTCACCGTAAGCGGATACCATGACTGACTGCCTAAAAAACTGCCGAAAATCAGCTGTGCCCCGCTATTATCGATGGCAATCCCCTGGGGAAGGTATCCCGTCATGGAAGGACTGTTGTTTCCCCTGGCCCACAACAGGCTGCCATCAGCCGTGAACTGCGCATTGAATGCATCGAAACTGCCGCCGGTCTGGAGGGAGTATAAGGGGAAACCTCCCACATAGGGCTGGTTGCTGAACAATTCGCCGCATACGGCCACCCTGCCGCCATGGTAGGCCACATGATTGGCATACTCACTTGTGCCCTGCCCACCCATCACCTCTATCCATTCGCACTGTCCCAAACTGCTGATGCAGGCCAGGAATCCGCCATTGTCGGCACTGTAGGCAGTCTGGGGTTCGAGGTATGCCCTTCCTGCAATCTCCCCGCAAAGATACAGCCGGTCGCCCGCCCCGAGCGCCGCATCAAAGGGATACAAGCGTGTGCCACTGAAAAATTCGCCGGAGATCCGGCCCCAGATACAATGTCCGTCGAGCCCGCTGTACCTGGCATAAAACAGGGTCATATTGCCGCTTCCGGCCGGTATGGCAAATTGCTCATCGAAATATAAGGCTGAATTGGAGAAGGTAGTAATACCCGTTACAAAAACATTACCCACGCTGTCGGCGGTCACCGTCCTGGCAGCTTCATCCTGCTCGCTGCCGATGCCGACCAACCATTCCGTACCGCCGGCAGGGTTCAGTTTTAAGAGAAAAGCATCATCCGACCAGGAATTCCATCCTCCGCGGTTCTGACAGACAAAGTCGCCAAGCTTAAATGCATTATCCTCATAGGCACCCACCACATATGCATTGCCGTTGAGATCAACCGTAATGTCAAAGCCTTTACAGTCGGCGCTCATCCAGTCACTCAGACGCTTCCACACCAGGTCGAGATCCGCATTGTATTTCGCTGCAAAAAACCGCTGGCGCGAGGCAGTGGGAAGGGTGTCCGGTCCCATAAAGCCTCCGGTGAAATAGCCGGTGATGTAAACGCTGCCGTCCGGACCCACACTGATTTTATAAGGATTGGTGTTTCCCGACATGACCACTTTCGCCTTAAGGACGTTGCCGGCAGCATCAAGAACCGCAAGGTAATAAGGATTGGAAAGGGACGGAAGTGTGATGGTATCCAACACAAGTGGCGCGTTGCCGTAGGAACCGAGTACGACAAAGTTCCCGTCAGGTGTCCTGGCCGCATCGGTGATCATGCAGTGGATCGCATTCCCGCCAAGGGTCTTGATCCACTCCGCTTCTACACAATGCTGGGCCCGGACTGATCCGGGTGAAACAAACAGCAGATACACCGCCAGCAAGCATGTGCCTTTTGATATTAATGATCTTAACATATTAACATAGAAATAAAAGGGTGAGCCTTCTGCCATGAACCGAAATTGCAGCAAAAGGGCCACAAAATTACAGAAATCTGAGTTGATTCCCGGAAAAATTACGAGTTTTGCAGTAATCAAGATCAGCCCATTACCGGCCCATTGTCCGTAAACCATTGCAACCCGGGTGATGATGAGCGATCGCATCCTTTAGCAAACATGAGCAGAATCAAACAAGTGCTGCTGATCCTTACCGGAGGTTTCATCCTTTGTTTCTGGGCCTTTTACAACCACTACCCCATCACCTTCTGGGATACGGGTGCTTATCTTTACGCCGGTTATCATAATGCCGTACCCCTCGACAGGCCCATCATTTACGGCCTTTTCCTCCGGCATGTATCCATGGCCGATTCGCTCTGGCTGGTGGTGCTTGCCCAGGGACTCATCGTTTCCCTCCTGGTCTATTATTACTTCTATTACCTGACTGCCTCACGCTTCAGGGGAACCTTTTTCCTGTTCTATATTTTCCTGCTTACTTTCCTTACAGGCGCTTCCTTTACGGTCAGCACCCTGATGCCAGACATTTTCACTTCCGTTGCCCTGTTGTCTCTCGGACTTCTGCTCATGGTCAGACAAATGAAGATCAGAGATTTAATCATCATTTGTTTTCTTTTCGTGCTGGGAATTAGCGTTCATAATTCCCATATCATGATCGTGTTCACAGTCCTGTTCGTGATCAGCATCCTATGGCTGTTCAGAAAGTTTCGGCTCAAACTGGAATTTCTAAGCACCAAAAAGCTCATAATCAGCTGGATACTACTTTTTTGTGCCACGGGCGGGGTTTCACTGACACATCATGCGCTTGGCAAGACCTGGGCAATTTCCAGGGGTACGCACATGTTCATGATGGCCCGCCTGGCCGACCTCGGCATCCTGCAGGATTATCTTCAGAAAAACTGCTGGTATAAAGATTACAGGATCTGCGCATACAAGGACGAAATCCCCTGGGATTTTCTCTGGGATGCCGAAAAGAGCCCGGTTTACAAAACAGGAGGATGGGAAGCCAACAGACTGGAATACAACGCGATCATACAGAATATCTTTCGCCAGCCGGAATACACGAAAATCTTTATCAGCAGGTCTTTTGAATCCTCTTTCAAGCTTTTCTTTTCCTTTGACACCGGGGAAATGCCGAAGCAGTACGAAGGGACCAACACCTTCACGATGATTCAAAAGAAATTCGGCATGCAGGTAAAGGAATATTTCAGTGCCAGACAATGCAATACCGGTATCGATTTCACATTCGTCAACAAGCTGCAGCTGCTGCTGTTATCGTTCGGTTTTTTCGCCCTGATATGCCTGCTTTTCTCTGGGATAACGCTTAAACACCGGTTCCTGATTGCTTTCATACTGGGATCGTTGTATATCAACGCCCTGATATGTGCCGCCTTCTCCGGTGTTTTTGACCGTTATCAAAGCCGGATCGCATGGATGTTATTGCTGCCTTTAATGTTGATGCTAGCCGATCCTTCTCTGACGGAAACATTTTTCAGAAGAGTCAAGACTTTTTTCATCAAATTACCTGTCCATGAATGAAGCATCCCCCGAACTGAGCATCCTGATGCCCTGCCTGAACGAGGAACTGACCCTGGCTACCTGCATCACCAAAGCGAAAACTTACCTCGATACGGCAAAAGTGAACGGAGAGATCGTGATCGCCGATAACGGCAGTACCGACCGGTCGATTGAGATTGCTGAGTCACTGGGAGCAAGGGTGGTACATGTGGCCGAAAAAGGTTATGGAAGCGCCTTGCTGAACGGTATCAAAGCCGCCAGAGGAAAATACGTCATCATGGGAGATTCTGACGACAGCTATGATTTCCTCCACCTCGGCCCTTACGTGGAGAAATTGCGGGAAGGCAACGACCTTGTCATGGGTAACCGTTTCAAAGGGGGCATTGCCAAAGGAGCCATGCCGTTTTTACACCGCTACCTGGGAAATCCTGTCCTTTCCTTTACCGGCCGTCTCTTTTTCAATATCAGGGTTCGCGATTTTCACTGCGGCCTGCGCGGATTCAACAGGGAACGCATCCTGAGTACAGGACTCTGCACTACAGGAATGGAATTCGCCTCGGAGATGGTGGTGAAGTCAGCACTTAATGGTCTGAAAATTACCGAAGTGCCTACTACTTTAAAGAAAGACGGCCGCGACCGCCCTCCTCACCTCAATACCTGGCGCGACGGCTGGCGTCACCTTCGCTTCCTGCTTATTTACAGCCCCCGCTGGCTCTTTTTTATCCCCGGACTGATATTCCTGCTGGCCGGAAGCCTGCTGAGCCTCCTCCTGATGATCAAACCCATCCACCTGAAAAGCATCGAACTGGATGTCCATACCCTTTTGTATGCCGGCAGCAGCATCTTCATCGGCTTACAGTTTATCTTTTTCTACGCCATTGCCAAGGTTTACGGAGGTATCCACCATCTGTTGCCCAGGGACAGGCATTTTTATTTCTGGACCCGTTTGCTGAGTCTCGAGAAATGCATCCTTGCCGGTGCGATCTTTATCCTTGCCGCACTGATACTCACCATCTGGGTGCTTTTACACTGGTACCGGACCGGTTTCGGTCACCTCAATCCCTCCGATACCTTCCGGATGGTCATTCCCGCCGTCTTCTCCCTGATCTTTGGCTTACAGCTGATACAGAACAGCTTCTTTATCAGCATCCTGATGATCAGGACTAAGGACTGAGCCGGCAGTGCCTGCCACAGGCAGTTTTGACGCCTGAACGGAAACAATCTCACACATTTTATCATTTGTTAACAAACAAGCGGTTAATCAGCTTGTTATATAGCTACATTTGCAGCCCGTAAAAAAGTTTACCATTTTTCAGATCAAGCACATCATTCACCATGCCATTACGCAAACTCAGAAATATAGGGATAGCCGCGCACATTGACGCAGGCAAGACCACGGTTACCGAAAGGATCCTATTTTTCACCGGCAGCAGCCGGAAGATAGGAGAAGTCCACGACGGCCAGGCCACCATGGACTTCATGAAGCAGGAACAGGAACGCGGCATCACCATTGCTTCCGCAGCCATTACCTGCCAATGGAATGATTTCCAGATCAATATCATTGACACTCCCGGACATGTCGATTTCACCATAGAGGTGGAACGTTCCCTGCGTGTAATTGACGGGATGGTGGCGCTGTTCTGTGCCGTGGGAGGGGTGGAGCCCCAGAGCGAGACCGTCTGGAACCAGGCCCACCGCTATAAAGTACCCCGTATTGCCTTTGTCAATAAGATGGACAGAACAGGCGCAGACTTTCCGGAAGTAGTCAGGCAAATGAATGAGAACCTCGATGCCAATGCAGTACCTTTCCAGTTGCCTCTCGGTTCTGAGGAGGACTTTCGCGGTATGATAGACCTGGTGGAAGGAAAGGCTTATGAATTCAGGGAATTTGAAAGGCTTGAAGTACCTGTTCCGGCGGAATACCAGGAACAGCTGACTGCCGGGAAAGCCCTGATCGTGGAAAAAGTGGCCGAGGTTAACGACAAGGTGATGGAACTTTTTCTGGAAGACCAGGAAGTGCCGGTGGAACTGCTGAAGAAGGCAGCCCGGGAAGCCACGCTGAAACTGATGATCACCCCGGTATTCTGTGGTGCGGCTTACAAGAACAAAGGCGTACAGTTGCTGCTGGATGCCGTGACCGACTATCTCCCCTCCCCGCTTGACATTGGCGCTGTCGTGGGAACCGACATCGACGATCCGGAAAAGACCCACAGCCGCTGTCCGTCGGAGAAATCAGCTTTCTCTGCCCTGGCCTTTAAGCTGATCCATGATCCTTACGTGGGGCAGCAGACTTTCATCCGTATCTATTCGGGAAAGCTGAGCAGCGGCATGCCCTTGCTGAACACCAAGCGCAACAAGCAGGAACGGACGGGCCGTATCCTCCGTATCCATGCCAAGGACAGGGAAGAGATACAGGAAGCCGGTCCGGGCGAGATTGTAGCCCTGATCGGGATGAAGTACACCAAGACCGGAGACACCCTTTGCGATGTAAACCACCCTGTGTTACTCGAATCCATCAATGTACCGCCCTCGGTCATCGAGCTGAAGGTAAACCCGAAGACCCGCAAAGACCAGGAAAAGCTTGGTGAAGCCCTGCATAAGCTGTCGAATGAAGATCCTTCCTTTGGCGTCCGTTTCGATGATGAAACCGAGGAAACCATCATTTCCGGTATGGGAGAGCTTCACCTGGAGATCATGGTGGACCGTTTGCTGCACGAGTTCAACATGGAAGTGAACGTGGGAGAGCCTGCGGTAGCTTACAGGGAAACCATCACCGCCGAAGCCGATGAAGACTACCGCCATGCCAAGCAATCCGGCGGCAAGGGACAGTTTGCCCAGACCTATATCCGCATCGAACCCAATGAAGACAAAGGGTATGAGTTCGTTGACCGTATCAAGGGCGGGAATATTCCTGCGGAGTTCATCCCTTCAGTGGACAAAGGAATAAAAAAGACCCTTGACAAAGGGGTACTTGCCGGATTTCCGGTTGTGGATGTGAAAGTGGTGCTGCACGACGGAAAATACCACCCGGTGGATTCCTCCGACATGGCCTTTCAGACCTGTGCAAGCATCTGTTTTAAGAATGCTTTCCTGAAAGCGAATCCCATCCTGCTGGAACCTGTCATGAAGATCGAGGTAAACACCCCGGATGAATACATCGGCGATATTGTCGGCAACCTTAACCGGAGAAGAGGAAAAATTGAGTCTATGCGGCGCCACAGAAAGGGATCGCAAAAGTTGGTCGGACTGGTACCCCTGAGCGAGATGTTCGGTTATGCCACCGCCCTGAGGAACCTGTCGAGCGGTCGGGCCAACTACTCCATGGATTTCTTCAAATACCTTCCGGTACCCAAAGCCATCCAGGATGAGGTGCTGAAGAAGGTAAAGAAACAGGAAAGGCAGGGCTGATTCCCTTTTTGGGCTGAAGCCCGGAAACTCTCCTGCCCCCTGGCCCGTCAGCTGAAGCTGACGGCAATGATCAAGATTTCACACTCAAAATCATTCAGCATTACTCAAATTCGTGCCCGGATTCAAATCCCTGTCAGCATGGCTTTTTAATGATCAGAAGGGTAAAATTCAGGGGATGTAAACGGGCCGGTATTTTTATCAGACCGGGAAAGCTCCCGCCAAGGGGATCTATCCGGCCAGTCAGACGGAGGGGAACAACTTCAAAATCATCGTCAGAGACCCTGAATACCGACTTCACATGCTTTTTGAACAAGCTGAGGTTATAGAAAAAAATCATAGAAACGCCAAAACGTCCCAGTATCCACAGTGTAAGCTGAAACAGGGATGCCTGAATCCGGTAGGCGGACTTTGACAACAGACCCTCTATGATCACCAGGCTGCCGCCAGGGCGGAGTTTTTGAAAGGACGAACGAAGTATGCTGTCCAGGGTGTCGATGGATTCACTTAAGGAAGCGCCATGAATATGATGAAGAACCAGTTGAAACACAATAATGTCGACAGAAGCATCCGCCACGATATTCATGTTTCTTGCATCACCGACCAGTTTCTCTATTCCGGGATCGGTGATACACTTCATCATGGCGGGCGAAATATCCATGGCGATGATCCTGCGGGGAAGCCGTGTATCATAGGAAAATTTACCTCCGTTTCCCACGTCCAATACATCGCGGCCCTTAACAATCTGATCAAGCCGTTCCTGGATCAGGTCATACATCATGCTCCATGTATCAGCCGCGCTCTGATATTTATCAGAAATCCCCTCAAAATGCTGATGTTCCCTGGTTTTTTTCATTCCTAAGCAGGACATTTTCCTTTTACTTTTTTGCTGCCTGCCGGCTCCGTTCCAATATCTTTAATTATCCATCACGCAGCGGACGGAGAAGCCAAAGCCGGCACCGGTCAGCTGCCGGGCAACCTGGGCGTTGGTGTAATGCAGTTGCCAGTAGAGGGGGAATCCGCCTTCATTCTTGGAGGATGACCACAGGTAGGCACCGGCATGTAAACCCGTGCCGACGCCATAGTAGAACCTTTGTCCGGCTCCCAGGGCTGAAAAGCCGCTCTCGTTGGTTGCTCCCGTATTGGGCGACTGCCAGTGGGTTTCACCATATTCCTTCATTTTCCCCCCTGCATCCGTTCCGGTCGGATTGCCAGGATTGACCATGCAATCCACCGTGGGATCGAGGAAAGTGAAAAGGGTACACCAGTCATCCTGGGAGGGCATATGCCAGCCGGCCGGACAGATCCCCTGGCTTCCCGGTACATCAGTATATTGCATGGCTTCATTCCACATGTAATATGCCCCGTAAACCGCACAATTGGCCGGGTCATTATTGTAACAATACTTCTCCCTAACACCATTGTCAGACGATACAGTGGCCATCGGGATCATGCTTCCCACATTCAGGTTCTCCCGCATCCAGCATTGTGTACCGATCTGAACGGTATTGTATATCTGGCCTTCATATTCGAAGGAGGGAAGGCCCGGGCATGGGCCGCCCATACCGGGATCGGTGAAAGAGATGGTGACGGTATCGGATGTACCGGCACACAAGGTACTTACGGTCCAAACGAGGGTGTAAGTGGTTCCCTGAAGCCCTGTGAACTGGGAGGAGGGATTCGACGGTTCCGCCACCTGGCCGCCTGTTCCGTCAATGACAGTCCATTGCCCGTCGCCCGAGAGCGGTACAAGGGCTGCAAGCGTAGTGTAAGTGCTGCCCACATTCTGGTCGGGTCCGGCATCGGCCTGGCTGGGCATCGGGGTGCATGCAGGCGGCAGGAAGGAAACATCCAGGTCGCCGTAACAAATAGCATGCGCAGTCAGATCAATACTTTCTCCCGTGCCAAGACTAAAACCCACTGCCTCGAAAAGCCAGTCTCCTGCCGGAAAGGTTTGTATCAGGCCGGCAAAACGCTGCAGTATCATGAAGGCATCCACGGAGTTGATATATCCGCTGCCGTTCACGTCGCCGGCTGAAAAGCGCATTCCCTGCAGGTTCACAACGCCAACAAAATGCTGCAAAGCCAGGAGCGCATCGGTGGCATTGATGCCGCCCGGTTCAAGCGAAGTCTCCATCGTAAGGGTATAGGAGCCTGCATCGGTCTGACAGAAGGAAAACCGGCCCTGGTAATCTGTTACATCCGTGGCTACCACCTGTCCTTCCGCTGTCCGGAGTGCCACACTGATCCCGTATACCGGACTTGAAAGTGCATTGAGGTAAACCACCTGCCCGGTGATATTCGGACAATTCTGAGCACTTAATTCCGTAACTGACAGTAATGCAACAACCACAGCCGGAAAAGTCAGAGCCAAACGGATCAATCGATTGCTTTTCATAAAAGATGAGTTTTATTTATTACTAAATCAATTAATTACAAAATTACCCTCTGTACTTGCAGGGAAGACAGTTAAAAAACAACCCGTACAGTCCTTACTTACCTAGCACCAGGATACGGTCGGCCACCATGTTTTCCTTGTTCCCGCTGATGATCAGCCTGAGCTGATAAACACCCGGGGGACCCAGCAGGCGGGGATCAAGCAGCAGGGATTCCTTCAGCACCTGTCCGATGGTTCTGCTCAGTACACACTGACCGGTTAGGTTGTAGACCAGGATGCTTACCTCCGATATTTCACTAAGGTTCAGGTCAAGATGTAACCTGTCGCTTGCAGGGTTCGGCCAGAGCAGGAAAGGCAGCACAGATGCTTCGCCGCTGATACGGATTTCAGGGTATTTAAGCAGGACTGACTCCAGGGGAACTGCGTCGGGTCCGGCTGTTTCACTCCCGGAAAGCACTTCAAAGCCGGCAGGTATATCATCAACACCGGAAGCAATCAGCATGCTGAACAGCTTAGCGCCCGCGCTGACTGTAAGCGGCTGAATCCGGTACCATGCCATGCTGAGGACTCCTTCATCCAGCCGGAAAAGCGCGGGTTCCCCGTCGGCCATCCTGACATCCAGTACTTTGAGTTGTGAGGGACAGGACAGTTTCAGGGAAAGGGCGCCTATTTCGATCTGGCGGCCGGCATAGAAGGAGACCCATGTTTCCTCTCCCTGATGCAGTTCAATGCTGCCTTCCTGTTCCAGAACCACCTGAGGCTGCATCTTATACGGCGGTTCGTAGGTTCCGTTCACATCGCCGTAACAAAGACCGTAAAAGTCCAGTACCAGGGGTGTGGTTTCCACCATCAGCAGCTGCGGAACTCCGAATGCCCAGTCACCTGCCGGGAAACCGTTGATATATCCCGCGAATCTTCTGATGGTGATCAGGGCATCGAGGGAATTCACATAGCCGTTATCGTTCACGTCGGCTACCTCAAAAAGCAGACCGGTCAGGGTGATCATCCCCACATAATGCCTGAGGATGATAAGCGCATCTGTGGCATTGACGCCGCCCCAGGGCGTTTGGGAGAAACAATGCAGGCCGTACATACCGGCCTCGACAAAGGGGAAATTGAAGTTACCGGAAGCATCGGTTGATGCGGAGTCAACAGTAGTGTTATTCTGGTAAAGCACCACTTTTACTGCAGAGAGCGGACCTTTGGATAAGCTGAGATAACTGATATTCCCTGAAACCTGGGCCCCCTGCGGAATCACCACATACACAGTGACCGTGTCTGTCCGGACAATTCCCTCATTGTCTGTCACAGTGACCGAATAGGTGGTGGTCATTGCGGGGGAGGCAACGGGCGCTTTGATATCGGCGGCATTCAGGCCGGTAAGCGGACTCCATGCATAAGTAAAGGGTTCGGTACCTCCTGCAATGACCACATCGAGCTGGCTGCTTTCGCCGGGATTAATGGTTTGTGGCAGGGCCACGGCATTGATCAGCATGGCGCCCAGCCAGTTGATGTTACCATAAGGATCGTTTTCGTAGGTTTCGCCGCTGAAATCACCTGTATAACCCACGAAATTCACCTCGCCGGAAGCGGAAAGCATGGTGACATTGTTCGCGCTTCCCCAGCTGTTTTCCGGGAAACTGGTATGCTGCGACATCATCTCCTGGTCAGTCAACCGGAGCAGGACTCCACCAGCTTGTCCCTCGCGGAAAGTACAGTGGCTGAAACCCAGGAAAGGGTTTACGGCCGTAGCGTTGCCCAGGGTGATCCCCTGGCTGTCCATGTATTCGAAGAGGGCATGACGGGTATGGATCTCCCCAAACTCGGTGGTAAAGTGATAATAGTTCTGCCCGATATGCGTAACGGTGGCTTCATCGCCTGCTTCCCCCATGATCCTGATTACACCGCCGTTCGACCACAAACCCTGTGGACCGAGTTTGAGGGTAGCGCCCGTATCCACCTCCAGGGTGGCAGCGGTGGTCAGCAGGGCTACGCCTCCGCCAAAAGCAGCCGTATGGCCGTTCAGATCGAATTCTCCCAGGTTCACCACCAACAGGCCGAGCGGACAATTCAGGTCGGAATTCAGCCAGACCCTGCCGTCATAAGGATCCGAACTCCCTTCAGGTATCATTTTTTCCACATGGATTTCGGGCATGCAGCCATTCCCGTTGAAAGCAAAGCTTTGAAAAGCGGGACCGGAAAAAGCAAATATCCCGGGATTGATCAGTCCGTTCCAGTTGCCGTTGGCATGCACATAGCCGTTACCCCTCAGGAAATGGATCAGACCTGCCTGGCCGTTCTTCCAGGTCCCGGAAACCAGATCCAGATTACCCGAAATATCCACACCATCCTGAGGATTAAACTCCCCGGAGGCTTTCTCAATTCTCAGGTTATTAAAAGATTCGTACCCGATGGCTGACACAAGCGATTGATCGCCACTGCCCCAGAAAATAAAGTCCTTGACCGGCCTGAATCCGCGGTAATAATTCGGAGGCAGGACATTGGCATTGATCCAGTTACCATACAGATATATTGTATTATCCTGACCGGAATAGGATTGTAGTCCGGCCAGCAGGGATATCACTGCATCCCCGCCTATGTTCAGGCTGGTATTCAGACGCAGGTTAAAGGAGCCCTGTTGTACAAGCAAATCATTGAGGATAAGAATATTGCTATTCTGGGTGCAATAAAGCCTGGCCGTATCTGCCAGTGATTTTTTCACCACCAGATCATAGAATAATTCATCGGTCCAGATATAACTATCCTGCTGCCCGGTAAAAATCACCCTGCCGTTGCCTGGAATAAAAGACGGGCCAAGGGTGTTTTTGCTCCAGTCTCCCCTGATCTCGATGGTATCCGGTGCGGCACACTGGCCCGAGTTCAGGGTAAAATCACCTTTGATCAGGATATTATCCATCATGATGGCCGTATCGGCAGGGCATTTTGCGATGGTCAGGTCGTAAAATGCAAAACCGGGGACCGCATAGATGCGTGAAGGGCCGTCGAAGGTGAACATTACGGTGCCATGGTCAGGATGGAAATCAGGATTATTCCCGAGCAGATCTCCTGAAATCCAGATCTCCCCTCCTGTGATCTGGTAATTGAAATTGCTGAACGATCCGCTGAATTCAAAACCATTGGAACGCACATCAAGGATACCGCCCGACATATTGAAACTGCAGTTGTCTGCTCCCGGCCAGTGTACCGTCACGCCCGGAGCCGTGAGCATCACCGTGCCATTGGTGATCTTCATACTGCCCATAAGATCAAGCCCCCCGCTTGTATTATGCAGGGACAAGCTTCCGGAATAAACTTCCCAAGAGCCGGGGATGCCATTTCCGATAAAATCCCAAATGGTCACATCCGCATTCATGACCTTCACCGTACCTGCCGTCCATTCGAACTTATCCACGATGATGTCCTGATCCGTAAAGCCCAGGAAACCCCCGGGATTATCGAGTATCAGGTGTTGAAAATGACCTCCGTCCACCACTTGTTCCGGATACACGCCGTTGAACACCACCTTACTGTTACCATAAATAATGTTGTTGGCCGTATCCACATAATTTAATCCCACAGTCAACACCAACTGGTGCAGGATGATCTGACCGGAATGCAGCCCAATGCTTTCCCGGATGCAAAGCGTATCGGAATAAATATTCCATATTTCCCAGGTGTGGGTTCCGATATCCACCATCAAGCCATTCAGGAAGCTGCCGGGCAGCGGCGTGAAATCCGTACCGGGATCTCCCTGAAGGATGATGTCACCATCGTAACAAAAAATATGCGCATCCCAGACGGCAAAGGCACCATGAATCCGGAAAGCCGTGTGAGCATAATACTTCACGGTCGTGCCTGTTCCGCTGTTAAAAAAATCATGCAGACGCACATCCGCCGTGGAAGCCTGGCTGAAGTTCAGGGTGCCAGGTGCCGTGATCGCATTAAAAATGGACTGGAAATAACAATCGTTGTCATGGCTTGTGATCCAGCAATCACTATTTCCCTCGAACTGAACCTGCCCGGCCGTCAGGTCTACCGCCGCTCCGGCATGGAAAGTCCAGTCACCGCTCATTTTGATAAAGCTGATTGCATCCATCTGTGCAGTGGAACCAGGCATCCAGTCAATATCACCGGTGATGATCAGGTTGTCGTAGGAAGTGATGGAAATATGCCCCGATATCTCCGCATCACCATGTACCGACAGATCGTCATCCAGGGTGAGGGATGCTCCGGAAGCAACACCGAGATCCAGACATGCTGCCGGAAGAGCGGTGATCACCGGGTAATTCACCAGACCTGCAGGAATGACCACATTATCACCGGCATCGGGTAGCTGAACAGGATTCCAGTTAGCCGCGGTATGCCAGTCGGAGGAAACATTGCCGGTCCATGTCAGCTCCTGTCCGGGAACAATAAAAACACAAAGCACCCAAGTCAGCAGGGTGCAGGTAAAAAGGCGTAAACAGGTTTTCATTATTTCAGCATTTAAGTAAATGAATTATCAAATATATGATTTAGATTCAGGCTGAAAAGATACGAACAAAACAGGCTGTTGTCAATATTCCGGGTCTATAATTATCTTTGATGCCAAAAAAAAATCGCAGACATGTTCAGAATTCCACTACGACCGTCAATACTGGTTTTTACCATCATGTATCTTTCCGGCTGCCCCGTCAGCAAGGCCTGTACCAACCTGATCATCACCAAAAAAGCGAGTGATAAGGGTTCTGTGATGATCACCTATTCTGCCGACTCCCATACACGTTACGGGAGTTTGTTTTTTTATCCTGCAGCCGACCATCCCGCGGGCAGCATGGTGGATATCGTACATTACGAAAACGGGAAAATCACGGGACGCATCCCTGAAGTTGCGCACACATTCAGTGTGGTGGGATTCATGAATGAACACCAGGTGGCCATTGGTGAAACAACATTCGGGGGGCATGACTCCCTGCAGTCGCAGCCGGGTGCCTTTCTTGATTACGGTTCCCTGATGAAGCTGGCGTTGCAGCGTGCGTCTACAGCCCGCCAGGCCATCCGGGTGATTGCGGAACTGATGGCTGAGTACGGCTATGCTTCCCACGGGGAGTCGCTTTCCGTCAGCGATGCCAATGAAGCCTGGATCATGGAGATCATCGGGAAAGGGAGATATGAAAAGGGAGCCGTTTGGGTGGCCCTGATGATCCCTGACGGTTACGTAAGCGGTCATGCCAACCAGGCCAGGATCACTTTTTTTCCGGTACAGAAGGCCAACAAATGGGACGATCCGGCTCAGACCTGCTTTCACAGTCCCGATGTGATCAGTTTTGCAAAGAAAAACGGATTCTACGGGGGTAATGAAAAAGACTTCAGCTTTTCAGATGTTTATAATCCGGTTGATTTCGGAGGGGCAAGGTTTTGTGATGCCAGGGTATGGTCTTTTTTCCGCCAGGTGAACCAGGGAGTCAGGGAGAATCCTTATTATACGGAATATGCGCTCGGAAGCATCCGGCATGCAACGAACTTCCCCGACGGCAAACCCAATCCCCACGCTTATGCTACCAACCGTCTGCCCTTGTGGGTGAAGCCGGATATTCCCCTGAGTCTGCCGCAGGTATTCGCCTTTATGCGCGACCATTATGAAGGAACCCCTTTAAGCATGACAGACGGCCTCGGCGCCGGGCCCTTTGCCCTGCCCTACCGCTGGCGTCCCATGGAGTTCAAAATTGACAGCTTCACTTACATCAACGAAAGAGCCATCGCCACCCAACAAACCGGTTATACCTTCGTGGCCCAGTCAAGAAACTATCTTCCCGATCCTGTCGGCGGCATTTTCTGGTTCGGTGTGGATGACGCCGACGGCTGTGTATTCGCTCCTATGTACTGCGGTATCACTGAAATCCCCGAGGCATACCGCACCGGAAATGGAAGCATGATCCAATGGTCTGACAATTCTGCCTTCTGGACGTTCAACCTGGTAAATAACTGGGCATATACGCGTTATAACATGATCCATCCCGAGATAGCACAATACCAGAAAGAGCTTGAGGACAAACATATTGCAGAAAGTGCGGCCACTGACCTGAAAGCGGCAGCATTGTACAAAACCGATCAAGCAGCCGCCCTGTCCCTGATTACCGGTTTTTCGGTAGAAACCGGCAATACACTTGTCGCTGCCTGGAAAAGCCTTTTCCACTACCTGTTCATGAAATACATGGATGGAAACAGGAAGAAAAGCGAGGGCAGACAACTGCTTGACAACGGTAACGGAAGAGGAATCCCTCCCCCGCCCTCGCATCCCGGGTACGGAAAGGAATGGGAGCGGCGGATGGTGGAGAATACGGGAGGACGATATAGGAAGTGAGGCGTTTGCACGTGTGCGCGTGTGTACGTTTGCACGTGTGCACGTGTGGACATGTGCACGTGTGGTCGTGTGCGCGTGTGGACGTGTGCGCGTGTGCAGATGAAGTGATCAGGGTTTCAGGCAGAAATAACTCAGGAAGGTTCCGGTGCTTTCAATGGTGAAAGCTTCAAATCCTGCCTCTTTCATTTTATCGATCAGCGGTGCCGGAACAAAGGGCGTGGTTAGTTCCATGATTTCGCCGGGCCGCATCTTTTTTGAAAGCTGCATCACTTCGCCGAGGGGATGGCCTCCGCTTTCTATCAGCGGCCCGGCATCGAACCGGATGCTGATCCTTGAGGGATTGAACCAGTCCGGGTTGCCATCGTAGGCAAGATCTGCTGTATCCCCTGCAAAACGATCCTTCCCTGCAGCCTGTCTGAGGGTATTCACCAGTACTTCCACCTTCAAACCGCCGATTGCCGCCGCTTGCTGAAGCGAAGCCACTTTGGCCAGGGTCTTGCGCAGGACAGGATTCTTCAGCCGGGCAAAGGCCGGAGAAAGCCCTGTCAATACCGGTTCCAAACCGGGATAATGTTCCAGGAGCTCTCCGATCCTGGTTTTTGGAGTGATCTCTATGTTTTCGGATTGCATCGGATAATGAATTAAACTACTGATATTCTGAAGTTTATATGATCATGTCCTGGGCGCATAGGAGAGCAGGCGTTGCTCACCTTCCAGTGCGCGGTAAGGGGTCAGATCCTGGCTGAACTCAAGGGTGCCAAGGTATTGACCGTCTTTGTCCCTCAGGGCAAAGTATTCAATAAAGATGAATTTCCCGTGCAGCTGTATCCAGAAAGGAGCGCTGTTCTCCTTACCGCTTTTAAAATCGTTAAGTATCTGATCCACCACATTTACGCTGGAAGGCGGGTGACATAACCTGACGTCTCTTCCGAGAATCGCCCGGTTCCGGGGAAAGATCCTGTCGGGTCCCATGGAGAAAAAGCGGACTTTGTCGTCCTTGTCCACAAAGGTGATGTCGATCGGAAGGGTATTGAATACCGCGGTGAGCTCATCGAGGCGGAAATTTCCGCTGGGCATCTGAATAAACCCCTGCGGAAGCTCATATTCCTCATCGGCTTGCAGGCCTTCAGGCTTCCAATCCACGGCCGGATCGTAGAGGCAGTAACCGAACTCAATGGTCTGATTGTAAACCTGGTACCAGTCGAGATCGGAAAGTTTATCCATGCACATGGGAAAGAGAATCTCGTTCTCCTTCATGATCATATCACCGATGGCCTGCAAAGCGGGTTTGAGAGCGAAGTCCACCACGCCCTGCAGGTCTTCCCTGCCGAGTTCACCTTCCACGGTCAGGGCTTCAAGGGCTGTTTTCATGTATTCCCTTGTCTCGTCATGCTTACCCCACATGACCTTGGGCGGACCGGTAATACCGTATTTCTCAAGGAAAGGGAATACCAGGTATTCCTTCCTTTTGTAATGCTTGTCCACATCCATCAGGGCATTGAAGATCCGGCGCAAACCAAGGCGAAACTCAGCCGTATCGGTTTCCGAAAGCCCGGTCAGGCTGGCGAACATGGCTTCTGCCTTGCTGATCTCAGCCTGAAGCGCTTCATTCTCTTTGAGGAAGGTGTCGACAGGATGGCCTTCGGGAACCGCTTTGGCTCCCGACTGGTCTATGTGACCGTCAAGCACCATGGTGTGGATATCGCAGAATTGTAGTACCTCTTCGGCAGGCAAGCCTTCATTGATCAGCTCCTGTTCCACTTCCACCACTTCGTCGTAAGGGATGGAAGCCAGGATCTGTACCAGGCGGTTGCGCACCAGGTCGGGCGCTTCGCCGGCGTGAAGCTGCAGGATCATGTGTTTGAGCAGCTCCTTGCGTTTTTCGCTGTTGTTGAGTAGTTCTGACATTGTTTTTTTTTTGAAAGGGAGACGCGATGAATCGCGTCTTTACTGGAGGGGCGATGAATCGCGTCTTTACTGGGGGGGCGATGAATCGCGTCTTTACTGGGGGGAGAGAGACGCGATGAATCGTGGCTGTGCTGAGGCGGATCAGGCTTCGCGGATCATGGTGAGCAACATCTTGAAGCGGGCTGTCGCATTCACGGCGTGGGGAATGCCGGCCGGCATGATGATACTTTCACCCGCCTGCAGGCTGTGTGGCTGGCCGGCTATCACCACCTCCCCGCTGCCTTCAATCACCTGCACCATAGCATCAAAAGGCGCCGTATGTTCACTGAGCCGCTGCCCCTGATCGAAAGAGAACAGACTGACGTTGCCTGTCTTCTTGTCCAGAACCCGCTTGCTCACGATACCGTTTTCAGAGTAATCAACCAATTCGTTGAATTTCATTACTTTAGCTTTTTCAAAGAGATTTGTTTCCATATTATTACTGATTGTGATATTGCTTATTTAGAATCGTTACAAATATAAAACAACATTTAGGTATTTTGGTTCTTAAATGTCTATAATTTTTCGCAAAAAATGTGAAGATCTGCCTTCGCTAATTCATTACTGCGACAACCGATCACAAGTTCAGTAAGCCTGTGAAAAGGAAATAAGCCAGTTCTTCACCGGCTTTGGTTTACGCCTGCTAAACAGGCTCAGGGTGTAGAAAGCGCCACCGGGATCACTTTTCCGTTGAAGAAGCGATGTCCTGTCCGGGCGAATTGTGCGATAAAGGAAGCCATTTGTGCGGCGGTAAGCGGCGCCTGATAGCCGGGGAATGCTTCTGAGAGCATCTCTGTTTGCACTGCACCGAGTGCAAGCGCATTGACAGCAATACCACTCTCTTTCATTTCCAGTGCAAGACATTCGGTAAGGACGGCAACGGCAGCCTTAGAGGCGCTGTAAACCGACAGGCCGGGAAACTTCACACTCCCCTGTACCCCGCCCATGCTGCTGATATTCAGGATATGACTCCCCTCGCCCAGCAATGGGAACAAGGCCTGGGTTGTTTCGAGGACGGCCCGCACATTGGTATGAAAAACACGGTCGAAGTCCTCCCGGCTAATGTCATACCATGGCTTGTTAAGAAGGAATCCGGCATTGTTGATCACCACATCCAGCCGGTTGGTGTGAAGCGCCGTAAACTCTTCTAACTGCTGCAAATCACCTGCAAGCAGATCGAAAGTGAAGGGAAAGATTCCGGCAAACGGCAGGGTGTTTCCTCTTTCGTGCCCGAGCCAGTGGTGTATGGCGGCCGTATTTCTGGAAACCGCGATGATGTTGTTTCCGCTCTCCTGTGCAAAAAGCTTCACAAGCTCCAGTCCTATCCCTTTGCCTGCGCCTGTTATCAGAATATTCATAACACCTGCATTTACGGGTATAATCAAAGATAATCCGGTTGTGGCGGTTGTTCTCCGGTGAAGGGTGCGATGGCCCTGTGATAAATCCCGTGCATGTATGCGATGGCCATGCCGTAATTGGTCACGGGTATTCCCAGCTTCACAGCCTGACGGATGCGGTTCATAAGCTGTTTGCGCGTGATCATGCATCCGCCGCACTGTACCACCAGGGCATAAGCAGCAAGATCGCCTGGAAGTTCCGACAATCCGGCAACCACATCGAAATGCAGTTTCTTTCCGGTGAAATTGCTCATCCAGCGCGGGATCTTCACCCTGCCGATATCATCGCATGAAACATGATGGGTGCAGGATTCGAGGATCAGCACCTTATCGCCGTCATTCAGGCGGGAGATTGCCGGGGTTCCTTTCAGGTAATTTGAGAAATCGCCTTTCTGGCGGGCAAGGACGATACTGAAGCTGGTGAGCGGGATCTCGCGGGGTATGCTGGCATCGGCCTTGGGAAACACCTGGCTGTCGGTGATCACCAGGGCCGGCCTGGGCTGCATTTTGCGGAAAAAGGCATCTACTTCCCTTTCCTTGCACACCACGGCGATTCCGTCATGATCGAGCACATCCCTGATCACCTGCACCTGGGGAAGGATCATCCTGCCTTCCGGTGCTTCGATGTCGATGGGAGTGATCAGCAAGACCACATCGCCGTAGCGGATCAGATCGCCTACCAATTGTCCCGGAGTGTAGGCGGATTCCGGGATCAGTTCCTTCATGAGGGCCACGATGGGGGCGGTATCGGCGGCCGTGCGTGAAGAAAAGTCCAGCACCCTGGTATGGTATGTCTCTTCGAGGGAATCCCTGAACCCGGGATCGAGGGGGAGCAGGTCGCTTTTATGATGAATGACAAAGAAAGGGGTGTCAGATTCCCGGAATTTCCGGACCAGGTCTTCTTCTTCCCGGCCGAAGGTATTTGCACTGACCAGCAACAGGGCCAGGTCGATGATCTTCAGGGTTTCCAGGCTTTTCTGTATCCGTTTTGCACCCAGCTCCCCGCTGTCGTCGATGCCGGCGGTGTCAACCAATACCACGGCTCCGATACCGGGAATTTCCATCGACTTTTTCACCGGATCGGTGGTAGTGCCCGGAACATCGCTCACGATGGCAATATCCTGCCCTGCCAGCCGGTTGATCAACGAGCTTTTACCCAGGTTTCTCCTGCCGAAGATCCCGATGTGTGGTTTTATTTCCCTACCCTTGCCTGCCATCACCTGTATTGATTTGAATTATTGCATGTCATCCAGCGTATAGCCCAGTTTCAGCAGTTTGTCGGCCTGCAGCATGTGTTTCAGCTTCGCATCATCCAAAAAACCATATTTGTTGTTGCAGGAGAATACATCCAGGTTTTCTTCCTTCATTTTCATGGCCAGGCTGGCAGCCTGGTGATAGCCGATAAGCGGTATCAGGGCGGTAGTGACGGACGGACTGGCGTACAGCCTTTGTATGGCCGCATTCGCATGCACCGCAATATTCATCAGCATATGATCATGCATCGTATTACATGCCGATATCAGCAATTTAAGACTGTCGAGCAGGGCATGTCCGGCCAGTGGAAGGTAGGCATTGAGTTCAAGGCATCCCTGTCCGGCGAGAGAAGTGATAAGGACATCATTGGCATAGACCTGGTGAGCGACACTGATGACATATTCAGGGATTACCGGGTTCACTTTTCCCGGCATGATGGTGGATCCCATTTGCCTGGGCGGCAGCGAAATCTCTTTGGGCCGGATGATATCGGAAGCAAGGAGGCGCAGGTCGGCAGTCATTTTTTCGAGGTTCACCGCATGGGCTTTGAGGGTGGCATGAACTTCCACCAAAGCATCCAGGTTGCAGGTCACATCCTGCATATTTTCACTGCGGCCGAGGGGAAGGCTGGTCAGTTTACGGAGTTCCTGCACCACATCCATAATGAAAAAGCGCGGGACAGAGAGGCCGCTTCCCACTGCCCCGCCGCCGAGGTTCACCAGCTTCAGCCTTTCAAGACATTTGGAAACCCGCCACCAGTCGCGTGACAGGGCTTCGCTGTATGTACTGAACAGCCTGCCGTAACTGTTGGGAACCGCTTCCTGCATCTGGGTGAATGCGATCCTTAAGTCGTGATGATGAGCAGTTTCGAGGGTTTCGACTCTTTGTCTCAAGCCGTTGATGGCTGATTCCAGGGAATTGAGCAGGTTCATGGCCGCCACACGCAGTGCGGTGGGAACCACATCATTGGTCGACTGGAAGATGTTGGCGGTTTCTACCGGATCCACCAGGGTGTATGTCCCTGGCGGATGGCCGAGTTGTTGCAGGGCAAGATTGCTGATGATCTCATTGACATTCATATTGATGCTGGTACCGGCCCCCCCGCTGATGGCCGGAACGATGAAATGCCCGAAATGTAATCCTTCTGCCACCATGCCGGAAGCAATGATGAGGGCTTCAAGCACATCGGGCGGAATACCCTTTAGTTGCGGCTTATCCTCACCCTGGCGTTGCTTCAGGGCTTCCGCATAATTCCGGTACGACGCATAGCAGGCTTGTTTGACCACACCCATTGCCATGTACCATTCAGGATGAAAAAGGCTGCTGCCGGGAAAATTCTCCTTCGCCCTCAGGGCATGGATTCCGTACAAGGCCTCAGCAGGGATCTGCCGCTCGCCGAGGAAGTCTTTCTCCGTCCTGTATGCCAGGGTCATCCGTCAGGTTTTGATTTTTGTGTTGACAATGGTCAGGATTTCCGCTTCCGCCAGGATTGCTTTTCTTTCAATTTCCGTTCCTTCTTCCAGCATTTGATGTACAAAAGCTTTATCCTCTAATCCGGGGGCATTGATTTTCACATTCAAAAAGGCACCCATCACGGCCGAGCGGGCGGCAAGTGCTCCCACTCCCGCATCTGATACGGAATTGGGGTTGCCGCTTTCAGCCATCGCCCTGATGATCTCCATGCTGTCGAAGGCCCGTTTCATGACCCTGAACGGAATCTCTATCGCATAACGGGTTGCATCCTGAACAGCCTGTTTGCGGGCAGCTTTCTCTTCTTCAGTCCCTTTGGGGAGTCCGAAAGCATCCATGATGCGGTTAAACGCACGGGTATCCTCATCTATCAGCCACAGCAACTCGTCCTTGATGTGTTGTCCTTTCTCCGCCCATTCCGAAAATTCCTCCCAGCGATCGTCCCAGCCCGCCTTATGAGAGGAAAGGTTGGCGACCATGGTGGCCAGGGATACGCCCATGGCGCCCATGGCTGCGGAAACCGATCCGCCCCCGGGTGCGGGAGATTCGGATGCCGTTTCATTGGCAAAACCTTCGATGGTCAGGTTCACCAGTTTCTTCTCTTCAGGGTTCTCCAACAGGTATTCGATGATTTTTTCCCTGGGACTGAATGGTTTGAGATCGTCCAGACCAAGCGATTTCACCGCGATTTTAATGATCTCCTCCTCCGAAACACCCACCGATCGTTTCTGTTTGCGAAGGAAATACTTGCCGGCATCAATCATGGCACTTTTCGGAATAAGGCCGACCAGTTCCGACCCGGTCACCCGCAGGCCCCGTTCAAGTGCTTTGTTGCAGGCTTCCTCAAAAGCGACATGTACCGGTGTGATGCTGATATTGGTAAGATTGACCGAGACCTGGGCGATTCCATATTCTTCGATGAACCAGCCGATGGCTTTACAGGCTTTCAGGGCGCCGGGAATCCAGATCTCGTTTCCGTTCTCGTCTTTTTTTATTTTGCCGGTAATAGGATTCCCTTCCCTCACCGGTCGACCCTTCTCCCTTATATCGAAGGCAATGGCATTGGCCCTGCGAACGGATGTGGTGTTCAGGTTCACGTTATAAGCGACCAGGAAGTCGCGGGCTCCGATGGCGATGGCACCGGCCGTGGGGTTAAAAACGGCAGGTCCGAAATCCGGTTTCCAGTGCGGATCCTTCAGTTTTTCCGGCAGCCCTTCGTATTCTCCTGAGCGGCAGTTGGCCAGGTTGCGGCGTTCCTCGGTAAAAGCGGCATTTTCATAACAATAGACCGGGATGCCGAGCTCCTTACCAACGCGTTCTGCCAGGCGACGTGCCCAGGCGGCCGTTTCTTCCATGCCGATCCCGGCCACCGGCACAAGCGGACATACGTCCGTAGCGCCGAAACGCGGATGTTCACCCTTGTGATTTCTCATATCGATCACTTCCGAGGCCTTGCGGATAGCCCTGAATGCAGCTTCAATCACTGCTTCCGGTGTACCGACAAATGTCACCACGGTACGGTTGGTGGCTTTACCCGGATCTACGTCAAGCAAACGGACGCCTTCCAGGGTTTCAACCTGGTCTGTGATCTGCCTGATCACCGCCATATCGCGCCCTTCGCTGAAATTAGGCACGCATTCAATGAGTTGGTTCATGAGTTACCCTTGTTTGAGGCGGCAAAGGTAATAAAAAGCAGGTGAAGGATACAGCTGGATGACTGGTCGAGATGATTGGGCGTTTAAACGATCAGTCATTATCACCAAGGATTATTCTGTCTAAATTGCATCCATATTCCAGCCCGACATGCGTAAAGGACAGTATATATTACTGATAATGACGATATTCCTGTCAGGTCCCCTGTTGCCGCAGCAGCAGGTCATTCCGGAACCTGCCAGCAAGACGGTCCATGCTGCAAGAACGGAGCGTGCACCAAGGATTGATGGTCTGTTGACGGATACCTGCTGGCAGCTTGCTTCCGTGGCAGGCGATTTCGTAGAATATTCCCCCCGAAACGGCGGTATACCCCCATTCCGGACGGAAGTCCGATTCCTTTACAACGATGAAGCGCTGTTTGTGGGAGTGATGATGTACGATCCCTTTCCCGACAGCATCGACCGGGAGCTCGGACGGCGCGATGAACTCGAATCCCTGAACAGTGACCGCTTCTCGGTAGATATCATCCCGTATAACGACGGATTGAATATGTACGAGTTCAAAGTGGGCCCCTCCGGAGTCCAGAATGATGTCAAATACACGGCCATCGGACAGGATCCCTTCTGGGATGCCGTGTGGGAATGCAGAACAAGCATCGTTGACAGCGGATGGATTGCTGAGTTCAGGATTCCCTTTTCTGCACTGCGGTTTCCTTCAACACCCATGCAGACATGGGGGATCAACATGTGGCGAAATGTCAACCGTCGGAATGAATGGTCGACCTGGTGTTATGTGGACAACAAAACAGATAATATTTTCCGCTATTACGGAGAAATCACGGATATTAAGGATATCCGTCCACCCTTCAGGTTGTCATTATACCCCTATGCTGCCACTTATGCAGAGAAAAATCCCGGCCAGAAGAAGTGGTCCTACCTTGCAAAGGGAGGACTTGACCTGAAAATGGGCCTCAGCGACAGCTATACGCTGGATATGGTGCTGGTACCGGACTTCGGACAGGTACAGTCCGATGAGGAAATCCTGAATCTGAGTCCTTTCGAAGTACAATATGATGAGAAAAGGCAATTCTTTACCGAAGGAACAGAATTATTCAATAAATGTAACATATTCTATTCCAGAAGAATAGGAATGAATCCCCTGGGATTTTCCGGTGTTTATCAACAACTTGAGAAAAATGAAGTGGTGGTCGAGAATCCGGAAGAAACGCGCCTGATCAATGCCACCAAGCTATCGGGCAGGGGCAAGGACGGGCTGGGTCTGGGCTTGTTCAACGCCATGACGGCAGACACCCGGGCAGAGGTGAAAGATACCATTACCGGCAAGGAAAGGAAGATCCTCACCCAGCCTTTCACGAATTACAACGTACTTGTTTTAGACCAGAACCTTCCGAACAATTCTTACCTGAGTCTGATCAACACCAACCTGAGCATTCCGTCGGAAAAATACGCCGCCAATGTCAGCGGGGTGGAGAGCCGGCTTTACAACAAACGGAATACCCTTGAATGGATCGGACAGGTGGTGCTGAGCCAGAAATACAGCAGGCAGACCGATCCTTCATTCGGCCACCGGATGTTTTTCTATATCGGCAAACCATCCGGCAAGTACCAATATTATATTTACCGGGATCAAACCGACCGGAATTACGACCCGAACGACCTTGGCTATCTCAGTCACAACAACATGGTGTACAACAAGATTCAGTTCATCAGGCTGATCGCCAATCCCACCAGGACCTTTATCAACTCGAAAAGCCAGATAGCCGCGGGATACAACAACCGTTATCACGACAATCGTTTCAGTGATCTGTTCATAGATGTCACCAATTCCACCACCTGGAATTCTTATTGGTATACCTACATTTCCGTCAGAAGCCATCCTTCAGGATTCAATGATTTTTACGAACCCAGGCTAAGCGGAGCCTGGTACCATGCTCCAGTTTCTCACTCTTTTGTTTGGCAGGTCAGCAGTGATACCCGCAAGCGGTTTCAAGGCGTGTTTAGTGTAAATATGAAGTATTCCCCTGCCAATCATAATGATGTGATCCAGCTGGTGTTTGATCCCAGGTTCAGGGTAAGCGACAGGCTTAGCATCAGCCTGAGCAGTATGGTCGACAGGGAAGTGAATAATTACGGCTGGACCGGAACACTGAGTGAAGAACCGGGAGACAAGCCATCGGTCATCTTTGCCAGGAGAGACGTCAGTACAGTAAGCAACAGCCTGCTGGTGAAAGTGATCTTCAACCCGCTTTCATCCATTTCCTGTAAACTCCGGCATTACTGGTCGAAAGCTGTCAACCTGGATTATCATTTTCTGAAGAATGACGGAAGTCTGACACCCTTTCAGTACGACAGTCCGGATATCAATTTCAGGATCTTCACCCTGGATCTGCAGTACACCTGGAATTTTGCACCTGGCAGTGAACTGAGCATTGTATGGAAGAATTCCATGAGGTCGGAAGGCAGCGTGGCTGACGATTATTACTGGGATAGCCTTGAAAACACCTTCCGCCTGCCCCAGGCAAACAGCATCTCGCTGAAAGCGATCTACTATCTTGATTACAACACGCTTAAACCGGCAAGGAAAAAGGCGGGATTTTCAGCAGGCTCAGAACCCAAGGAATGAGCAAGGCAAGGGTCAAAAGGAAGATCACTACGACCGAGACCACCCAGGACCAGACAACCATGGCAGGATCATAGCTGAACTCCACAAGACTTTTGCCTGCCGTTACTGGCACCGAAAGAAAAGTGCCCTCGTACAACACTGTCTGAACCGCCTGATGATTGACCCTGATATGCCAGCCGGGATAATCATTCTGAAGCAGACAAAGGGTATCGGTCATTGCTGATGTTACTTCAATGATCCATTGATCAGGTTTAAAGCTGAGTCCGACTGGTTGATTAACAGGTTGTTTTTTAAGAAAATACGGCGGGTGAAGGATAATCCGGGCAAAGGCATCAGGCCGTTCAAAGACCAGGTCTTCAAAACTTTTCAGTGCAAAGGGATTATATCCTTCATAGCCAATCTGCTTGTAAAAACAATTCAGGTTAATCCACAGATCTTTGTAACTTTTGAAGGCATCACGGTTCATATTCACCGGATGAAAGCCGGGCGTGGGAAAACCTTCCGGGAAATTTTCCGTCTGACGGTTGATGTCGGACAGGCTGGTTTTTTCCGTATAAACGGTATAGGGTCCGTTCAGGTTGGCTGCGAGACTGAGATCTGCCATGGTAAAAAACAACAGGAATGTTCCAAAATTGATCTTCCTTTTCAGGCTAAAGGCAAGGACAAGCCCCAGGAGGCCGAGTGTAATTATTAACACACTGTTTATTAACAAATTATCTGAGACAGTGGCACCATTGGCTGCAGAAAAAAGATGCTTCCCGAAGACGACGGTCATTGCCTGGTCGTGTTTCAGCAACACCACGGCGAAAGTGATGCATATCAATATAAAAAAACCAATAAGAAAGCGGAGAAATTTCCTTCCCGGGTTCAGATCACCCTTCATGAAATGGTCGAGTGCATACCCTGCCCCCACCAGGAAACCCAGGATCACAAAGATCCTGAATATGGCTGGCATTCGGAAGTAGTTCATCAGGGGAAAAAAATGGTACTGAAAGCTGCGGACGGGCAGATATTCACCCATGGCTGAAACCAGTGAAAAGAAAGCAAAGCCCAGGAAGATCCATTTCAGGGCATGATCTTTTCTGGTCAGCGAAAAAAGGAATAATGCAAAAGGGATCAGTCCGATATAGGCATTGGTCATCGAAAGATCTGTGTTAAACCATGCAGGTTCAGCGACTGCCGCCAGCGGGAAAATAAATGAGATGGCGCTTTGCGGCGAGAATGGACACACCAGTGCCTGCTGCAGGCTGGTTCCGCCACCCCTTGTGATATAGGGGAGGGACTGGAAGAACGATACCAGAAATGGCAATGCCAGAAGAAGTGTGACTGCGCCGGCGACCGATATCAGAAGAAGCAAACGAAACACTGCTTTTCTTCCTGATTTCATGTATAAACTGATTCCGTAATAAACCAACAGGATCAGGAGGAAATAGGAAAGGATAATCGTAAATCCCGGGTATCCGCCGGTCAGGGAAAGCCAGAAAAAAATTGTAAGAGGGATCATATGCTTACAGCGGCGGGTTTCGGCAAGCCTGATAAAGCCGGCAATGATAAACGGCAGCCAGGCCGCGCTGATCAGAAAGGGCAGATGCTGGGCATTCCCCACGAAAAAACCGGAAGAAGCGTAGGCCACACCAAGGAGGGTTCCGCTGAGATTACTCAGTTGAAGCCTGTATGCAAGCCAACGCATTCCGAATCCTGCCAGAATAATATGAGCAAGAAACTCGAAGGAAAGGGTATAAAAGTCATAGCCGGCAAAGGTTCCGATAATCCATGCCGGTAAGTACCAGGCTCCGCTCTGGGGATCGGCATGGATGGGATAACCCAGGTGCTGGTAAGGATTCCAGAGCGGTAATTGCCCATGCTGCAGACAATCGCCGATAAAATACCTCCAGGGAAGTGCCGTGGTAACGATATCATACACCAGGGGATGCTGACCTATGGTCACGGGAAGAAAGGCCAATAAGGGTGTAAGTATCAGAATAACAAACGATCCGATATTTCCAAGCCTGTTTTTATCATGTAACATGAAGCAAAAATACTGATCTTTGCATACCTGGTGTCACAGGCCTTATGTTATAAAAGCTGCAAGGGACCTGCTGCGCCACCGGTGGCGATTGAAACACACATCGCATTCCTGTGTTCTTTCGGTAAAGAACAAAGCATCCTGATGTTGCAAAAACAAGGACTTTCTTAAATCAAGGGTCTGAATATCAGTCATAAGACAACTTAATATGCATAAAACCCGCTTTCGTATTATTTTTTTGAATACGAATCAACTTATAAATATTTCTACATTTGCACCAACCAAATTCCGGGTATGGCAGAGAACATCTGTACCAATCTGAGGACTTGTCCCCTGGTTAACAAACCCCTCCTTCCGGAAGAGCCGGAAAGAAGGGAAGTTTATCTTCAAACCTACTGTTTTCCCGCCAACAACAAATATCTTGAATGCCGCAGGTACATTTTTAAGTTGAAATACGGCTTTTGTCCCGATTTCCTGATGCCTGACTCAGTGATGTGCGAGGATGAGGTACTGGACCGCTATGAGGAGATGTAAGCTCAAAGAAACCAATAACTTATACTACTAATTAGGCGATACTCACAAACACGAACCACATGGCACAAATTGAAATTGAAGGACATGTTTTTGAAGTGGACGGAGATGGATTTCTGACAGATCCATCGCTTTGGAACGACGAGGTGGCCAGGCTGATTGCAAAGTTTGACGGCATTGAGGAGATGAACGACAAGCACTGGGCAATCGTCAGGCTCATCCGCAGCAATTTTGAAGAGAAAGGCATGGCTCCGATGATCCGGACGATATGTCAACATACCGGATTGAAGCTCAGAGAGATATATGAGTTATTCCCACTTGGTCCGGCCAGGGGGGCCTGCCGGGTAGCCGGACTTCCCAAACCCGACGGTTGTGTTTAAGCCATAATCCGATGCATTGGTATCACTGGGTATCACTGGCCTGCCTTTGTGCAGGCATGGCGGGACTGGCTTATCAACTGTTGCGGATTGTACGTTCCGGTTTACCGGCAGACCACAGCCAGGCAGCCGGCAAGCAAAGACCGGCCATCCGCTATGCCATGACCGGGGCGATGAATCCCGTAAAAAAGGAATCTGCCTTCCGGCACTGGCCGACCTATATTGCAGGGGTTGTTTATCATCTGGGCACCTTTCTGGCCATTGGACTGTATTTCATTATCCTCGCGGGTATTGAAACAGGGCGGGTTGCCGCATTCGTGCTGGCCGGGGCATTGTTGTTGTCATCACTTGCAGGCTTTGGTATCCTGTTAAAAAGGATGATCAAACCGGCCTTACGACACCTCAGCATAGCCGACGATTACATTTCAAATCTTCTGGTCAGCCTGTTCCAGCTATGCACCGGCCTGATGCTTGCCGGAGCAGGGATAGAATTCATTTATTACATGATTGTCAGTATCTTATGTGTATATTTACCTTTGGGAAAGCTGCGTCACTGTATCCTGTTTTTCGCCGCCCGTTATCATCTGGCGCGGTTTTACGGGCATCGCGGGGTTTGGCCTCCCAGATCGGCTGCAATGACAGGCAATGATTGAGATTTCAGAAAAACAGAAGGACAGGATGCTGCAAGTGCTGGCATCGAAACTCGACAGCCACCTGCTGACCAGTCTGAACGCATGCGTACGTTGCGGACTTTGTGCAGAAAGTTGTGTTTATTACCAGGCAAGCGGTGATGAGCGGATGATCCCGGCCAGGAAGGTTGAACTGCTGGGTTCCATCTACAAATACTATTATCGTCCACAGGCCAGGCTGCTGCCGGTCATCAGCGGAGCAAGGGCAATCAACGGCAGGACTGTCACCGAGATGATAGACCTGTTCTTTGGTGCCTGCACCGGCTGCGGCCGTTGTGAACCACATTGCTCCATCGGTGTTGCCATTGCCCATGTCAATGCCGTAGGAAGGGCCATGCTCTCAGAAGCCGGGCTTACGCCTGCCAGCCTGCAGTCCACGGTGAATGCAGCTCTCGAAACCGGGAACAACATGGCCATCCCCACGGATGAGTTTGTGGATACCATACGCTGGATGGAGGAAGAAATGCAGGATGAGATCAGCGACACCAGGGCCAGGATACCACTCGACGAAACTGATGTGAATGTCCTCTACACCCTGAATCCGAGGGAACCGAAATTCTTTCCCCTGTCCATCTCGGCCATGGCGAAAGTCTTTTATGCCGCAGGGGAGTCCTGGACGTTGTCCACCCGCATGTATGATGTCACCAATTATGCATTTTTCTCTAATCATGCTGCTGAAAGCCGGCTGATTGCGGAAAGACTCAGAGATGAAGTGTTCCACCTGCGTGCCAAAACCCTCGTCCTTGCCGAATGCGGACACGGTTCGAGGGCTTTCCGCTGGGAAGCGCCCAATTATCTCGGGCATGCACTGCCATTCGAAACCCTGACATCGGTCGAACTCATCCACCGCTACATCACACAAAAAAGGATCAGGCTCGACGGTAAACGGCTGAAAGAAAGGATCACCCTGCATGATCCCTGCAACCTGGTGCGGTCGGGCGGCATTATTCAGGAACAAAGAGACATCATCCACCGCATCGCCGAAGACTTCGAGGAGATGACGCCGCACGGTGCCGATAACCTTTGCTGCGGCGGAGGCGGTGGCCAGCTCGCCATGAGCGAATACAACGAAAGGAGGTTGAAGATCGGTGAATTGAAAGCAGATCAGATCCGCAAGACCGGGGCATCCATCGTCATTACTCCCTGTCATAACTGTGTCGACCAGCTTTCACAACTGAATTTCACCTACAAGTTGGGAGTTCGTATCATGACCCTGGCCGAGTTGGTGGCGGATGCCCTGATATTTGACCAATAAAAAACGCTAAAACAACAGATTATGAGTGAGATGATCTATCTCGACAATTCAGCCACCACCTTTCCGAAGCCGGAAGAGGTTTATACTTATATGGACAGTTTTTACCGCAAACACGGGGTGAATCCCGGACGATCGGGCTTTGATGCAGCCATTGAGACAGAGGAAGTAGTCTTCAACACCAGGAAAATGCTTGCGGATCTTTTCAACGGCGACGGTGATGTGAACAGGCTTACCTTCAGTTACAATGCCAGCGACTCCCTGAACATGATCATCCAGGGGCTCAGCAGGAGGGGAGATCATGTGATCACCACCATGCTGGAGCACAACTCAGTGCTCAGGCCGTTGTATCACCTCTCAAGTGAAGGCCATATCGAGGTCGACCATATCCCTTTCGACAAGGCCGGTTATGTGGATCCCGGCGATATCCGCAAGGCCATCCGGAAAAATACCAGGATGGTGGTGGTCAATCACTGTTCCAATGTGATCGGCACCATACAGCCCGTATCCGAGATCGGCAGGATATGCAAGGAACAGGGTGTTTACCTGGTGGTAGACGGCAGCCAGAGTGCCGGAGCCGTTCCGGTGGACATGCGCACGATGGACATCGACGTCTTTGTTTTCACCGGTCATAAATGCCTGATGGGTCCTACCGGCATTGGTGGTTCCTATGTCATGGAGGATGTACCTGTCCGCTATACCCGTTTCGGAGGCACCGGGGTTCGTTCGGCTCAACAGACTCATCTTGAGGAATTTCCTTACCGCCTGGAATGCGGTACCCTGAACCTGGTAGGCGTGGCCGGACTGAATGCAGGCGTTCGCTGGATCAATGAACATGGTATTGAGAACCTGCACCACAAGGAAATGGACCTGTGGGACAAACTCAGGGCAGGCCTGAGCAAAATTGAAGGAGTGGTGATCTATTGCTGTGAAAGCAGGCAAAACCACAATCCCGTGATCAGTTTCAATATCACCGGCATGGATTCGGGCGATGTGGGCACGATCCTGGATGTGGATTACAACATCGCCTGCCGCACGGGCCTGCAGTGTGCTCCAAAGGTACATGAAGGAATCGGGACAGATAAAATACACGGAACGGTAAGGTTGAGTATCGGTCCGTTCAATACCCCGGAACACATCGATGCCGCCATTGAGGCCGTGTCTGAAATTGCAGAAATAGCCAGGAAAACACCAGCTCCTAAAATGCAGGTGGCTGGTTTGTAGTCCCCCTATATCCTCATTCTCATTCTCATTCTCATTCTCATTCTCATTCTGATTCTCACTCTCATACTCCTTCTCATCCTCATTCTCATCCTCATTCCCATCCTCATTCTCACTCCATGCTCAAAACCTTCAAGATAAAGTCCATCCCCACCGACTCCTGCTCTCCCTGTTTCCATTCAGGCTCTCATGCTATCCCAGCTCCAATCCCCCAATAAATTTTCCGGCCATGTTCGACTTCCAGAACCTCGAAGTTTACAAAAAGGCTAAGGCATTTCATGTTTTATGCAGGGAGTTTCTTTCCACTCACAGGCAGGAAGCGTATATTAAAGATCAGTTAAGCCGTGCTTCCTTCAGTATTCCATTAAATATTGCCGAGGGATCGGGAAAGTTTTCAAAAGCGGACCGCAGGAAATATTTTGTAACAGCAAGAGGCTCCGTATTCGAGTGTATTGCCATCATCGACATCCTCGCCGGTTTTGGAAAAGTTACAGAAGAGGAACTTGAAATATTAACAAGAACAGCAGATGAACTGTCCAGGATGCTTTATACAATGATCAGAAACCTTACTGACAGGAAACAAAGCGAAGTTTGATGCACAGCAGGTCCTGCCTTATCCGACAGCGGAAGTATCAGGACACAGAGCGGAGAATCAGAAACAGGAACAGAGCGGAGAATGAGAAACGGACACAGAGCGGAGAATCAGAAACAGGAACAGAGCGGAGAATGAGAAACGGACACAGAGCGGAGAATCAGAAACAGGAACAGAGCGGAGGATCAGAAACGGACACAGAGCGGAGAATGAGAAACAGAAACAGAGCGGAGGATCAGAAACGGACACAGAGCGGAGAATGAGAAACAGGAACAGAGCGGAGAATCTCATTGCCCCATACCGGGCAGGTAAGCGGCCTTTTCCATGTCCTTCAGGGAATTCAGTGCTTTGGGCGGTTTGAGGTATTTTGCAAGAAAGGCATAGATTTTCAACCTGAGTTCCCTTGCCGTCCTGGTATCGATACGATCGAAGGAATGCCCTCCCGGGTAGTCCTTAAATATTTCATAATCAAACTTTTTCCCTTCGGCTTTCAGTGATTTGATCAGGTGCTCCACCTCCAGCACATTCACATCATCATCATTGGTATTGGTATGGATGAGCAGGGGCGTTTTCAGTTTATGCGCATTCCAGGCCGGAGAGCGGCGTTTGTACTCCTCCACATCCTCTCCCGCAGTCTTGCCAAGATGATAGTCCGCAGAAAACAGCGCCCGGTAATCATCCTCATGATAACCCATACGCGCGATCAGGTCGGATACCGGTACTCCGGCAAAAGCCACCCGGTAGTTATCAGGATTGTTAAAGACCTCGAGCAGTGCGATCATGCCTCCGTGACTCCAACCAAGGATCCCTACCCTGTCCTTATCCGTAAAGCTATAATTATCAAGCATATATTCTCTTGAGGCTCCTGCATCTTCCACCTCCCTGCCCCCGTAATCGATGGCTTCGTAAAAAGCTTTTCCATAGCCGTTGCTGCCCCGGTACTCCGGTGCCACCACGATATATTGCTGTGCCATCAACTCGCGGAGGATATGTGTGTAATACGTGTCAAAATTACCGTGGACACCTCCATGAGGAAATACCAGCAACGGATACTTCCCGTTCAGGTCGATGCCGCGCGGGATAAACACATATGCCCAGAACTTCAGGGGATTGTTCACCCCCATGGCCGTAGGATTCCTCTGCTTTACCCTGGGCGGACCGTAAATAAACACCTTGTCAATCAATGCCACATCCCCGACTCTGTGATACCACAACACATCATCGACCTTCTTTTCCAGCTGGTCGAATTGATGTTGCTGCTGTGTTATTTTTTGTGAAATTCTTTCATATACGGAATCCACATTTTGGGCAAATAATCCGCAATTGATTATAAGCACATTGAAAATCAATAACTTTCTCATGACCTTGCACTTCATTTGATCAATAAAAACAAAGATAGGGTAAGTTCAATTCAAAAAAAACGTTTATCTTACGGTATGAAAACACAAATTCAGCAAGCACTGAAGGGAGCTGCAAACCTGCAAAAGCTGGTGACGGGTTTATGGGAGACCGACAGGGAACTTTTCCGCATCCTGCGTGACGCAGGGAATACAGCCCAGGCCAGGGAAAACACCTTCACCTACCTGAATACACTGGAAAGGGCATATTTCAACATTTACGCTGAATCGAAGCTGAAGACACTTCATATTCTGGATCGTAACCTGGCCAAAGAATGTATCCGGGTGATGAAGAACGTTATCCGCACAGAAAATGAGCTTCTCAGCGGATTCTCTGCACTGAAAACGCTACGGCGGCTGGCCGGAGGCGATACGGACACCCTGCAACGGATATCTCCCGGATTTATCCTGGAGTTCTATCACCTGATTCTTGGAATCCGCGGGGAAGCGGCTATCCACAGGCTTCAGACAGAGCTGGGTGAAAGCGGGGAAGACAGGGAAACGGCCCTGCTGCGATCTGATCATCTGGATGTATACTCAGGGATGATTGAAAATAAAGCGTCCTATTACCGGTCATTCTGGAATGAAACAAGGCAAGTCCTGAGGGAACAGTTCAAAGAAAAGATCCGTAAGCATCTGGGAGGCAGTGTGTCTGACTGGAACGATCCTTTCTGGCAAGTCCGGCATGTCATCCGTGACCGCAAACAACTGGAATCGCTGGTGACACTATCGGAAGATGAACAGGAAGGCCTTCGGCTGGCTGAAAAGCATCATATTGATTTTCAAATAACTCCATATTACCTTTCGCTTTTCAATCCGGAAGGAAGAGATGAAAGCGACAGGGTTGTCAGGGCACAGGTACTTCCCTCGGCTACCTATTGCAGGAATGTGAAACTGAATCGTGAGACCGGCTGCGATATGGATTTCATGGGAGAAAAATCCACCAGTCCGGTAGATGGTATTACCCGGCGCTATGCCCAGATTCTCATCCTGAAGCCATACGATTCCTGTCCGCAGATCTGTGTTTATTGCCAGCGGAACTGGGAGATCAAAGGTCTGGATGAAGCAAAGACTACGCCGGCCAGGATTGAAAAGGCCATCCGGTGGATTGCCGATACGCCGGCAATCACGGAAGTGCTGGTCACAGGCGGCGATCCACTTACTTTACCGAACGGATACCTCGGCAGGATCATCGGCAAACTGGCAGACATTCCGCATATTGAGAGGATACGGATAGGCACCAGGACTCCGGTTACCATGCCCTGCCGTATTGACGACGGTTTCCTTGCCATCCTTGAAAAACATCATGTCCCGGGCAGAAGAGAGATGGTGGTGATCACCCATTTTCAGCATGCCTTCGAGATCACGCCCGAGGTGACGGAAGCCGTCAGCAGGATCAGAAAACTGGGTGTGGGCGTCTATAACCAGCAGGTGTTTACCTACTACAACAGCAGGCGATTTGAAACCGCTTTCTTAAGAAAAATACTGAAAATTAACGGAATAGACCCATATTACAGTTTCAACACCAAAGGAAAAGCCGAAACCGTTGATTTCAGGGTACCCATTGCGAGGATAGAACAGGAAAGGAAGGAAGAGGCCAGAATACTGCCGGGGATCGTAAGGACCGATGAACCGGTATTCAATGTGCCGAGGCTTGGCAAGTCTCACCTGAGGGCCTGGCAGGATCATGAACCCATTATGATCATGCCCGACGGTTCCAGGGTATACCGCTTTTACCCCTGGGAATCGATGATCGCCCGGACTGAGGACTATCTTTATACCGACATCAGCATTACGAATTACCTGCAGCGTTTGGCCAGAGACGGCGAAGATCCTGCGGATTACGCATCCATCTGGTATTATTTTTAATTTTACAGTCACTATTATCCGATAAGCTATGGAATTATTCAGCGGGCCGCCCTCGCTCTACACAACATCCATACTGGCAGTTTGCACGGGGTTTATCCTGGGAGTTCTGCTTGAGAAAACCCTGCTTAAACGACTGATTCACATCACCGGACGGACAAAATGGAAAAGCGACGATCTTGTGTTGCACAATATGAAGGGACTTATCTGGCCCCTGCTCGGTCTGGCCGGCCTGTACACCGGTTTGAAGACCCTGCCTGATCTTCCGGAACGTACCAGCCAATGGTGCGACAAAGGCATCACTTTGGCCGTGATCCTGATCATTACCATATACATTAACCGGATACTCAGCGAGATCGTTATTACACAAACCTTCAGGGAAGACCGCCAGGGAAAACCTTCCATCCTTGTCAACCTGGTAAGGACGATCATCTTTGCCGTGGGCATTATGGTCGGGTTGCAGTCCCTTGGAGTATCCATACAGCCTTTGCTCACTGCCCTGGGGATCACCGGACTGGCCGTAGCCCTTGCCCTGCAGAGCACTCTTTCCAATTTCTTCTCCGGCCTGCATATCATCGCTTCGAAACGGATCAGGCCAGGTGATTATGTCAGGCTTGAAAACGACCTTGAAGGCTATGTTAACGACATCAACTGGAGAAGCACCACCCTGCAACAGCTTTCCAACAACCTGGTCATTATTCCAAACAATAAACTTGCCGATGCCATCGTCATCAACACTTACATGCCCGGCCTGCAATCCTCGGTGAGCATTGAGACAGGGGTCAGCTATGACAGTGATCTGGAACATGTGGAGCGCATTGCCATCGAGACTGCACGGGAGATCATCCGCACCATAGACAGTTGCCAGAAGGATTTTGAACCCCTGCTGCGATTTCATACCTTCGGCGATTCAAGTATCGATTTCACAGTGTTCCTCAGAGTGAATGACTTTCCCGACCAGTATTACGTCAAATCGGAATACATCAAGTTATTGCACCGGAGATTCAAAGAAGAAGGAATTGAAATCCCCTTCCCCATCCGAACCCTGATCAATAAACCGCCGGATACCCGGGATGAATAATAAATAAACCCATGAACCACCAGGCGCTATTTCATGAAATTGCCGGTTTTTGCGAAGCCAACCGGAACCCGGAACTGGTTGAGAAATACAGCCGGTATTTTAAGGAGGGCTATGACGCCTATGGCCTTCAGAAAGGACTGCTTGAGGCAAAGATCCAGGAAATCATCGAAAGGGAGCAGGCGAAACTCTCTGATTATCTTCCACTTTGTGAGCTTCTTATTCCAGAATCCAAATATGAGCTGCCTTCGGCGGCCATCTGGTTTTTCATCAAACTGAAACAGCAATATACAAGGGATAGTTTCCTTGCGATCGAATCCTGGTTTGACTCAGGCATCAACAACTGGGCCCATTGCGATGCGGTTTGTATGGAACTGATCAAACTTCACCTGAGAAAAAAGATCATCAGTATGGAGGACCTGGCTCACTGGCGGCTTTCCTCCCGCCCGTTCAAAAGAAGGGCATCGCTGGTTTCCATGATCTATGCCATGAATGACGCTTACCCGGCAGATTCTGTGCTGGCTTTCACCGATCCGCTGATGCAGGACAAAGAAAGAGTGGTTCAGCAGGGTGCCGGCTGGCTGCTGAGGGAGACCTGGAAAAAGCATCCTTCCCTCACGGAAGCATTCCTTTTCCGCTGGAAGAACACGGCGCCGAGACTCATTATCCAATATGCCACTGAGAAAATGAGCAAGGAGGAAAAACAGCGGTTCAGAAAAGACTGAAAAGCTTGCACCAACCATGATGCATTCCGGCCGCAGGTACCTTCTACGCTTCTCCGCCGTCCTGCTTCTTTGCGGGGGCGGACTGTTTATCAGTTATTTGGTGAAGGGTGATTTTTCGAAAATGATGTGGTCCGACACGGATGGTTATCACCAGTACCTGACCGCCGTATTTATCCACCATGACATCAAAAACCAGCCTTATGCCTATTACCTGCCGGACGGAACGCCCTTTAACCGCTATCATTACGGAGTTGCGCTGATGCAACTGCCGGTGTATGCCGCAGGATTCCTTTACGCCAAACTCAGCGGAACACCCCTCACCGGCCAATCCGCCCTGAACGGCCTCATTGTCACCATCAGCAGCATCATCTGGGTAATGATCGGGCTGATCCTGCTGTTCAGATCCCTGAAACGTCACTTTGCTGCAGCCACCGCCCGGATCACTGTTCTGCTGCTTTTCCTGGGGACCAACTTATTCTATTATACCCTGATGGAACCCGGCCTGTCACATTCCGTCTCCTTCTTTCTGATCAGCTGGCTGGTATACCGTACCCCTATATTCCTGAACAGGCCGGATACAAAGAATACCCTGCTCTGTGCCATCCCGCTGGGACTCTCGATCCTGGTTAGACCAACCCATCTGGTGGCTTCACTGGTTGTTGTGCTTTACGGGGTCGGAAGTTTCCGCGACCTTGTTGCCAGACTCCAGCTTCTTACAGGCAACTGGCGAACCCCGCTCCTCTTCACTGTACCCGTTTTGCTGCTCTACCTCCCGCAATGCTGGTACTGGCACATCACCACCGGAAAGTGGCTGGTATATGCTTACAATTATTCCTATACTGACAATGAGACTTTCCGTTACCTGAGCAGTCCGAAACTCTGGAAAGTAATGAGCGGCGTGGAAAGCGGATGGCTGATATACAGTCCTCTGATGTTCCTGAGCATCGCCGGCATGCTGCTGGCTTTTATCCGCAAGGCCGTGTTTCGCTGGTCAGTGCTGATCCCCTTCCTGCTGGTCTGGTACCTGAACGCGAGCTGGTGGTTGTACACCTTTGCCTGCGGATTTGGTTACCGTATCCTGGTGGATTACTATGCACTGCTTGCGCTGACGTTTGGACTGAGTGTCCAATGGTTCAGGGAAATCCGGTACATGAGAGTGGCTGGGCTTCTTGCTGCGGCGCTATTGGTTTTTATAAATATCAGGATGTCATTGTTTTACCAGGCATCACCCTGTTGGATGGCCCCGAACTGGGAATGGAAAGACCTGGCCATGGTGTTGCGGATGATTTTTGGGATGTCATCCTGGCATTGATTTAGATCAACGCCAGGATGACATCCCAATCAGGGCTTCATACAGTACTTCGACCGGATGATAAGCCTTCCGGCCGGTTCCATCATGGATCTGATGACGACAGCTGGTGCCCGGGGCTGCAATCAGCACATGCTCCGGGGTGTTACGGATTGCGGGGAATAAAACCAGCTCCCCGACCTTCATCGACAGTTCGTAATGTTCTTTCTCATACCCAAATGATCCGGCCATACCGCAACAACCCGAACGGATTTCCTCAACCCTGTAATTAACGGGTATCTCAAGCATTTTCCTGGTTGGAAGGTTGGACACCAGTGCTTTCTGCTGGCAGTGCCCGTGCAGTTTAATGGTCACATTATTTGAAGTAAAATCCTCCTGCCTGATCTCCCCTTTTTCAAACTGGGCGGCCAGGAATTCATCCACCAGCAGGCAATGCTTTGAAAGCGCTTCCGCATCCGTGGCAAGCTCCCTGTTCACCAGCTCAGGATATTCATCGCGAAAGGTCAGAATACCGGAGGGTTCAATCCCGAGTAAAGGTGCGGAGGCAGTAATCAGGGGACTCAACAGCCTTACATTTTCTTCGGCCAGAAGCCTGGCTTTTTTCAGTAAGCCCTTGGAAATAAAGGCTCTGCCACTTTCCACATGTGCAGGGATCACCACTTCATAGCCGAGTTTCTGCAACAGCAGCACCGTTTTAATCCCGATCTCCACATCATTGTAATTGGTAAATTCATCACAAAAGAGGTACACACGGCCGTTGGGGAACAATCTTTCGCCGCTCTTTGCCATTTGCATGTCCATCCAGTGTTTCAGTGTGAAGCGGTACAGCCGGGGTATGCTTCTTTTGGGTGCAAAACCGGCGAGCTTTTTCCAGAAGGCCGAAAGAACCACATTGCCAACCAACAGGTTATAAAAAGCAGGGAAAAGAGAACCAATCCGGTTAATGGCCGTGATATGGGCGATCATCCGGGTACGCAGGGGTACTCCGTGGGCATCGTGGTAATGCTGGAGAAATTCAGCCTTGTATTTAGCCATATCCACATTGGAAGGGCATTCCGACTTACATCCCTTGCAGGAGAGGCAGAGATCGAGCACTTCCTTAATCTCGCGGTGATCAAAGGGATTGGTCTTTGGGGAATGGGTCAGGAATTCACGTAACAGATTGGCCCTGGCTCTGGTGGTATTACTTTCATCGCGCGTGGCCATATAACTCGGACACATGGTTCCGCCAATAAGCTCGCTTTTCCTGCAGTCGCCCGATCCGTTGCACTGTTCCACCGCCCTGAGGATGCCCCTTGTGCCTGAGTAATCGAAATAGGTGGGGATATCCCTCACCTGCTGACCCGGTTCATATCGCAGGAAACGATCCATGGGCGGGGTGGCAGTAATCTTTCCCGGATTGAAAATACCTTCAGGATCCCAGGTTTGTTTCATTCTCAGCAGAAGGGAATAATTTTCTTCACCGATCATGTAAGGAACGAACTCACCTCTGAGCCGTCCGTCACCATGTTCGCCACTCAGAGAGCCTCTGAATTTCTTCACAAGGGCTGCAATCTCCGTAGCAAGGATGCGGAAAAGGGCCACGTCCTTTTCCTTTTTCAAATCCAGTACGGGCTTCAGGTGGAGTTCCCCTGTGGCGATATGCGCATAGTAAACACAATCAAGCCCGTGTTTTTCGAGTATCACCTTGAATTCCTGCATATAGGCAGGCAGATCTTCCGGTCTGACGGCGGTGTCTTCTATCAGTGTCACCGGTTTGGCGTCGCCGGGCACATTGGAGAGCAGTCCCAGACCAGCTTTTCGCAATGCCCATACCTTGTTCATGTCGCTCCCGGTGATCACGGGAAAATGATAACCGTAGCCGGCTTCACGCATCGCCAATTCCAGTTGCCTGCATGCCTCGTCAATCTCCTCCACGCTGTGGCGCTCGAATTCTACGATCAGGATGGCTTCAGGCTCCCCTTCAATGAAAAAACGGTTCTTCCGCTGTTCAATGTTGTCCCTGGTGCAATCAATGATGATCCTGTCAATCAGTTCGATGGAGGAGGGTTGGTGCTGCAGGGCTACCAGGTTACCGCGGAACGCATCTTCAAGCGTCTTGCAATGAATGCAGACAAGCGCTTTTTCTGCCGGAGGAAGCGGTACCAGGTTGAGGGTGATTTCGGTCATGAACATCAATGTCCCCTCAGAACCTGCAATCAGCTTGCAAAAATTAAAGTCAGGCGCTTTGATGCCATCATCATCCTCCTGAAAAACAACACTATCCAACAACAGGTCTATGGCATAGCCGGTATTGCGCCGTTTAATGGAAGGCAGCGGAAAACCTTTACGGATATTGTCCCGGTTGACAGGATCGGACAGGATACCCTTGATATTTCTGTATATTTCCCCTTCAAGGCCTGTCAGGGTGCATTTTTCCTCAAATTGTATGTTATTGAGCGCTTTAAACGAGACAAGGCTTCCGTCGCTCAGAAAACCCTTTACCTCAAGCGTATGATCCCGGGTGCTGCCATAGACGAGAGAGTGTGCGCCGCAGGAATTATTGCCGACCATGCCGCCGACCATACATCGGTTTGAAGTGCTCGTTTCAGGACCGAAAAACAAGCCCTTCGGTTCAAGTATCTTGTTCAGCTCATCGAGGACCACACCCGGCTGAACCCGGACCCAATGCGCTTCTTCATTGATCTCCAGTATTTTGGTCATATACCTGGACACATCCACAATGATACCCCGGCCCACCACCTGGCCGGCCAGGGAGGTTCCGGCTGTACGCGGAATCAAAGGCAGATGCTCCTCACGGGCAAAACCGATAAGCCGGCTGATATCCTGCTCATCCTTTGGTCTAGCCACGGCCAGGGGCTTCTCGCGATACACCGATGCATCGGTGGCATACATCAGAAGGGTGGCGTCGTCCCATGAAAGATCACCACTGAGGGCGGACTGCAGTTTCCTGAGTTTGAGGTGAAGATCCATTGCTTATATAGTGATTTTTTGCTTACTGAGGTGCGCATCCGGCCATGTCCCGGGTTTATCCCTGACGGCAACTTGATACAAATACCGGATTAAACCTGATTCTGCCTGTAAAAATAACAGGAATATCGATTGAAGCATAACAGCCGGGAACAGCGCCTGCCTTTGACACTCTTCCCGGCAAGCCAAGGTAATCAGCAGAAGAAGGGTGAAAGCCCTATTTATTATCTGTCGATTCGAAGATCTTGTCGGCCGATTTCGCGATAAAGCCGGAGTAAAGCTTACCGTCAGTATCGGGATAGCGCCTGGCAAACTCGTAGTAACAGGCCGGGACTTCATAGTCGCCTTCGACAAAGGAAATCAGCTGCCTGCCGGCCATGGTACTCGACTGTTCCAGCAGTTCCGCCGGTGTTCCCTTGATCTCCCCGCCGCTGTCATTCAGTGTAAATCCGTGATCTTTTAAAAAGCTGTTCACCTGTTCCAGGCTCGACAGTTTTTGTAAATGATTAACACTTACTGTGAAATGGTTGGCGCAGAAACCCCAGACGTAGAGCCATGCGGCATATTCCGACTCCTCCCGGAGCTTCTGGTAAACCTGATACGAAAGGCTGCCCCACTGCCTGCCTGAGTAAATGAGTTCAGGAGACTGCAACAGTCCCTCCGGAATGGCGTTTACAAGGGCTTGTACAGTTTGCTGCAGAAACGGACTGAAGTCCCTGCTAACCAACTGCGAAATGAAAACCCGCGGTGCATCCTTCATCGAAGGATGTTCATAGTGCTTTGCAAAAAGATGCTTCGACTCAAACACATATTCCCCTTTCTCCACATAGCCTGAAGCCAGGAACGGCCGGGCAAGGACATCCACACCGATACGCGGATCGTCGAAGGTCCTGAAGGCGATATGATCGTTCACCACGGATTCACCGTGGGCCGTGAAGGCTTCATAAACCTTCCGGACATGCGGATTCTGACTGGTATATCCGGCCCACAGCCGGTCGAAAATGACTTGTGCTTCCATAGAAAGATGATATGTTTCCTTAAAAACAGAAAAGAACCGGAATTGTTCGCCTTTCAGAACAAACCGCTTATAAACTCATCAAGGTTTACCCGGGTGAAATACAGACCAATATCCACATCACGCAGCCTGTCCCTCACCGCCTGTGCTTCATGCCTGCAACCCAGCAGCATGGATTCTATCTCTTCGGGTTCCCGTGTATTGAAAAAGTCGCCGAAAATCTTGATCCCGTCGATGATCCCGTTCACCACATTCAGGTCAAACTCAATTTTTCCCCCGGCAGTCTTGACAAAACGCTGCAGATTATATTTGGGAGAATAACCGAAATTCCACTCCCAGGTGCTGTACTTGCCGTCACAGAGCTTTTGTATCCCGGCAAGATCAGCCTCAGTCAGAGCATATGGCCTGGCATCGGGGTACATTTCCATGATGTGGCTCATGATCAAGTCTTTAAATGTCATGATATCCAGGGGATCATGCAGGTGTCCGCTGATATTGGTCACCCTGCTCCTGACCGATTTCACGGCTTTGTCGGTGAATTTCAGGGGATCCACATTCAGGGCGGAAGACAAATCCGTCATCACCGATGAAAACAACAAAGTACCATGGTGGAGGATGCGATTGTGGTACACATGTTCTGCATTCCCTGAAAACTTCAGGCCATTGATGGTCAAATCATTCCTCCCTTCAAAGCGGGCATCCACCCCAAGTTTGCGGAGTACATCCAGGATTGGCTGGGTATACTTGTGAAAGTCAACCAATTGATTGGACTCCCCGGTAACAATGAAGGTGAAATTGAGGTTACCCAGGTCGTGAAAGACGGTACCACCGCCGGACAAACGTCTGACCACCTTGATGTTGTTCTGCCTGACGAAGTCCAGGTTGATCTCGGCAAGGGCATTCTGATGCTTGCCCACGATGATGGAAGGTTCATTTCTCCACAGGGTGAAGAAATCTTCTTTGAATTCTTTCAGCAGATATTCTTCGGTGGCAAGATTGAAATAGGCGTCATTAGAGGGATAATATACGCAAAGCATGGCTTTTTTCCCGCAAATATACCGAAAGAACAAAGGAATGCGAAAAATGTGCCTCCGGAGTCATCGGTATACTGAAGGGGTAAGAATTCAGCCTGCTATTTCTTTCCGTAAGATGCTTCTCTTTTCTCAGCCTCAGCAAGCCATTGCTTCACCACATCCTGCAGAAAGACCACTTTCTCCGCCCTGAGTTTGGGCATGTCCAGTCCGATCACCTGCTGCGCTTTTTCCTTGGTCGAAACATCGGGAAGTGTCAATGGCTGGGCGATCCCGTGAGCCGACAGGACTCTTGCAAGCAGTATTCTGGCATCCTGGGCTTTGTCAACCGAAGTGCCGAGGATCCTGAGGAGTTCCACCGGCGCATGAAAGGAATTGCCGTGACCTGCGGCAGCGTAATCCCAACGCCACTGGGCATGACGGATGAGTTTAAGGACGGGTGCCATTTCGGATTCTGTCGCGCCGGCCTCCCAGGCGGCTTTGGCTTCCAGATGGGCTGCCACAAGGGCCTGCTCTGCCTTGTCCCTGATCTCCTTTACTTTAAGCTGGCGGTCGTACACATTTTTTCTCAGATCCTGCTCGCTTTCGCGGTGGCAAACCTGACAGGAGGCGTTGATATTCCCCAGGGGGCTGTGAATGTGATGATTGGTGAATTTCTTCCCCCCTTCACTCTGGTAAGGCATGTGACAATCAGCGCAGGCAACCCCCCTTTCGGCATGAATACCTTTCATATAAACTTCATAATCAGGATGTTGTGCTTTAAGCATGGGCGTCTTGCTCAGCGCATGTACCCAATCGGTAAACTCATATTCGTCGTAATAAGCTTCCATGTCCTCCACGGCAAAGCCTTTATCCCAGGGGAAGGTCAGGTATTTACCCTCCCCTTTGAAATAATATTCCACGTGGCATTGTGCACATACCAGGCTTCTCATTTCCTGGTGACTGGCCTTACTGATATCCTTTCCCTGCCTTTCGAAGGCTTCAACCAGGGCCGGGCGGCTGATGCGCAGGTTCATCGTTCTGGCATCATGACAATCGGCACAACCGATCGGATTGACAATTTCCGCACCCAGTGATGCCCATTTGCGTTTATAGAATGCTTCGGGGCTACCCAGTTGTTGCATCATCCTGGGCACATCCGGACTCTTACAGCTCCAGCAGGTGGCCGGTTGCGGGCCGTCGTCAGGCCCCTTGGGGGCGCCTGTGCGCAGGGTGTTTCTGGCATCTTCCACGGCATAGAAATGTCCCCTGGGCTGGTTGTAATCCTTACTGAATGCGTATCCTGCCCACAAAATCACCATCCTTGGATTGTCGGCAAGTGCATCAGTCTTGCGCGAAGAATTAAACATGCTCTGAAACGAAGTGTCGGCAGTTTTATAATAGCTTTGGAACTCGCTGGGGTAGTTTTCTCCCCATACGGCATTCCGGGGTTCAAACTGGTCAACCTCCGTCACCGGCTTGTATGCGTAAACTGCTTCCGCACGCCTTTCGATTACGGAGGAAGCGAGCAAGCCCGCAAAAAAAACTACGATCACGCTTACCAGAAAGATGACCCAGCCAAGCCAGGGTTTTTCTTTGATTTGTGTACTGATGGGTTTCATTTGATAATAATTTAGATTTTAATGGTCAGATGCCTGTCCCGCTTCATGCGGGAGAATGTCCAGGTGTATTATCATTTTCGGTCGGTGTCTGCCAAACATGGACATTTCATTTGGTATTTGGGGTAATTGGTTATTCTGATTATTGAACCGTTTGTGGGACGCGATTAATCATATTTTGAGGAGACGCGATTAATCGCGTCTCTCCGGGGATGGAAATATTTGTATCACCGGGCTGGCCGGCAGGGGTACACGGGCGTAAGGTACACTGGACAGGCTGTTCACCCGGCCGTGGGGCACTTCACGATGACATTCCCAGCAGAGCCGTTCCTGGTCGACCACTTCACACACCTTTCGCATGCTCATGGATACCGCATCGTTGGTCACCTGCTTTTCATGGCAGCGGATACAATTCATCTGAATAACACCAATGCTGGCCTCCTTGGCAAAGATCACCTGGGGTTCTGCCCTCAAAGTGAAAATCGTTGCATGCCTTAAGCCGTCTTTAGCCTTAAAAAGATACTTGTTGAAAAGATTGTCGTGAGGCACATGACAATCGTTGCAAACGGCCACTTCGCGATGTGAACTGTGAAACCAGGTTGCATACTGTGGCCCCATGATGTGGCAGTTGGTGCAAGTGGCAGGATCATCCGAAAGATAAGAAGGTGCCCTGGAAATGATAAACACATATATCCCGAATCCGGTCAGCACACCAAGCAGAATGATCACCGGCAAATGCCAGCGGTCTGGTGGCCTGAGTATATAAAGCCATCTGGGGATCCTGATCATAAATAAATAAATTAAGGTATTCTGGTACTTCTTTCTTTGCAAATATAAGCCCCTTTTGTAAATCTGCAAACAATAGCACAATTCTTCCCTAAATTAATGCTTCCTTCCTAATTTTATCTGCTCAAAATATCTAATCATGCCTGAAAGAATCATACGCAGCCTTTGTTATTTCGCCGCTGTCCCGGGCGAGCGCGAATATGACCGGCTGCAGCAGCTTGCCGGCCGGCTCAGAAATGCAGGCTGGCTGATCCAGACCTTACGTGTTGCCGGACACTCCTGTCCGGTCGAAACCTTAGCCCTGCGCTTCGGTAAGTCTGAATTACTTGCCGGTACCGGATCCTTCGACAGGGATACAATAAAAGACCAATATGCAGACTTCATGGAAGCTGAGAATATCTCCATGAATCTTGAAATATCTGACAGGGTCACATCGGAAGACGTGGATCTGTTGTTCCGGATGATTGACGAGAAAGCTGACCGGAGTTTCCTTTTCTCCTATACGTTCTGTAATGCAAAACATTCCCCCTTCTTCCCGGCAGCACACGCTGAACGGAGCGGATTCAGCATCGGCCTGCAGCCCACCAACCTGGCAGAAGATTGCAACAGCCTGCATACCTGGCTTTTCAGAATGAAGGAAGCATGGACGGAACTGCTGCATCTGTTTGAAGAAGAAAAAGATTTTATTGGTATTGACTCATCCGTAGCACCCATGTACAACGGGCATGGCAGCCTGGTCCATATGATCAGACGGATCTGCGGTGATTTTTCGACGGCCGTTACCTCTGATGTATTTGTGAATATCTCCCGCTTTATCAGGGAAGAAAATCCCCGGCCGGCCGGTTTAAACGGGATCATGTTTCCCTGCCTCGAGGATTTTGAGCTGGCAGATGAATACGAACTGGGTCATTTCAGCATAGAAAGAAACATTTTCCTCTCGCTGCATTCCGGCCTGGGTATAGACACCTACCCGATTGGCTTGGATGAAAAGCCGGATAGGGTCAGGCAGATCCTGAACCTGTTACTTGCCCTTGCCAGGAAATACCAGAAACCACTCTCTGCCAGATTCATCTCCGATGGAATGTCAAAAACCGGAGAAAGGAGCAATTTCCGGAATCAATATCTTAAAGATGTGATTATAAGACACTTGTAATATACTTCATGAAAGAACATTTTACCCTCGATCCCGGCATTTACTTTCTCAATCACGGCTCTTTCGGCGCCTGTCCGGCTTCCATTCAGTCCCGGCAACAGGAATACAGAAATATGCTTGAAAAAGAACCGGTCCGTTTTATGATCCGGGATCTGGAAGAGATGATCGTGCAGGTCAAAGCCGCACTGGCCGCTTTTCTGGGAACCGATGCCGGCAGTCTTGTCCTCTTGCCCAATGTGACACATGGGGTGAACACGGTGCTGAAATCAATCCCATGGAAGCCCGGCGACGAGATTGTAACGACCAATCATATTTACGGTGCCTGCCGCGTACTGCTGCAGTACCTGTCGGCCAGCGCCGGTATTACATTCAGGGAGGCCAGGGTGCCTTTTCCTCTGAAAGAAAAAGCACAAATAACTGAAAGCATCCTCGCTGAGTTCACACCCCGTACGCGCCTGGTCTTCGTTGACCACGTAACTTCCCCCACGGCGCTGATCTTTCCGGTGGATGAGATCGTTGAAGAATGTAACAGACGCGGGATCGACTGCCTGGTAGACGGAGCCCACGCTCCCGGCGCCCTGCCGCTGAACCTGGACAGTCTCGGGGCATCATGGTATACAGGCAATTGCCACAAATGGATGGGTGTGCCGAAAAGCGCAGCTTTCCTTTATGCCAGACCCGACCGCCGTGATATCCTGCAGCCCCTTGCCCACAGTCATTTTTCCTCCCCGGACCGCTCATTTGCAGCGCGTTTCCACTGGGCCGGCACGCTTGATCCGACTCCGGCACTGTGTATTCCGGATGCCATCCGTTGGGGAGCATCGCTGCCTGAGGGAGGCTGGGAAGCCATCCGGCATCACAACCACTCACTCGCATGCACAGCCCGGAAAATAATCTGCGAACAACTTGGCATACCCCTGCCCTGTCCGGACACTATGCTCACCTCCATGGCTGCCATCCCGGTCGGATTCACGGAAAAAATCGTCAGTTCCGGTCTACACAGCTTCGACACCCTGCAGGAAACACTGTTCCGTGAGTATCATATCGAAATTCCTGTCTATCCCTGGCATGAAAAGGGAATCCGCATCCTGAGGCTTTCTGCACAAATCTATAATGATCTTTCTCAATATGAATACCTTGCCCGCATCCTTAAAAAAGTGCTTACACGTATTTAGAAATTATCTATCTTTTCAGCTTCAAAAACGCCAATGACAATGAAAACCCAACGAAGGCAGATCCTGACCATCGTCACGATTGCCCTTGCCATTTTCATGACCAACCTTGACACCAGCATTGTCAATATCGCCCTGCCAACCTTCGTAAAAACCTTCAACGCCGACACCGGCGTGGTCTCCCGTGTGGTGCTGGTCTACCTCCTGGCCATGGTAAGCCTCTTGCTTGTGTTCGGCCGTATCAGCGACCGTATCGGGGCAGTCAGGGTATTTGCCTGGGGTTACGGGGTCTTTTCCCTGGCATCACTGCTGTGTGCGCTGTCTCCGACAATTGGCTGGCTGATCGCTTTCCGTTTTCTCCAGGGAGTGGGCAGCGCCATGCTGCTGGCCAGCTGGGGTGCCATCACCGTACAATACCTGCCCCCTGAGATCAGGGGAAGGGCTTTTGGGATGATCACCGTTTTTGGCGGGGTCGGAATGGCGATCGGGGCACCCGTGGGCGGCTTTCTCATCCGCTGGCTTTCCTGGGAATGGATCTTTCTGGTGAATATTCCGCCCGGCCTCGCTGCCCTGCTTTTAATCAGGCTTATCCTCAATGATAAAAAACCATCCAGTGAAGGATCCTCCAGATTCGACCTCAGCGGTGCCATCCTGAGCATTGCCGGCATTTTCTGCCTCTTCCTGCTGCTGAACACCGGGCAGGATCTCGGTTGGCTATCATGGGAAACACTGGTCATGGGACTGGTTGCCATTGCCCTGCTGGGAGGATTCTGGTACAGGGAAACCCATTGCGACAGTCCCCTGCTGAATCTGAAAATCTTTTCCAAAAAGCAACTGCTGGCCGGATATGCTACAACCCTCGCGGTGCTCATGATCATGATGGGTTTCAACTTCCTCTTCCCCTTCTTCTTCGACTTCGTCCGCAAACTGCAACCGCAGCAAACAGGCCTCCTCCTGATGACCTTCCCCCTGATATCCATCCTGCTGAGTCCCGTTTCAGGGTATCTGTGCGATAAAGGCAGCCCCAGGAATGTCAGCCTGACCGCCCTGGCCTGCATCATCCTCTCCGCTGTCATGTTTGCCACTTTCGGAATCGAAACCTCATACCTGTTTGTGATCTTTACCTTTATCGTGTTCGGCAGCGGACTGGCTCTCTTCTTTACGGCCAATACCGCCCTGGTTATGAGCCATTCCACAGCCGCCACCGCCGGTACCTTTTCCGCCCTCCTGGCCGCGATAACCTACCTGGGCTCTGCCCTGGGTATCAACTTCTTCGAACTGATCTTCTCCCTGGGCTTTCCTGGTACGGGGGCAAAAGACCAGCTCGCAAACCTGCCAGCTGAGATGCTTACCAGGGGATTCCTGAACGCCTCCTTCTTCGGAATCGCCCTCTCACTGGCAGGCCTTTTCCTGGTAATGATTTCCAGAGAACTTAAAAAAACGAATTCCTAAACCAAACTCATATGAATCTCACAAACATCCCCGGCTACCCGCTCAGTCACGCCCAGAAACGGATCTGGTACACTGAGATGATCCACCTGAACACAGCTTTTGCCAACCTTCCGTTTAAAGTCATATGCGAAGGCAGCATCGACTTCAGCCTCCTCACCACGGCCATCCGCCATGTGATAAAGACCAATGAAGGCCTCAGAATACAACTTCGGGAAAAGGAAGTGAACGGCATGACGGAAATCGAACAATACGTCTGCATAGACGTGCCGGAACAGTTTCCGGAATTCGATTTTTCCGGCCCGGGCGGCGCTGCGCGACTCAGTGAATGGCTCGGCCGCCAAAGCAGGCTGCCCTTCACACTCACCGGAAATCCCCTCTTTTATTTCGCCCTGCTGCGATATTCCGATACCGAATGGGGATATTTCCTCAATATCCATCACCTGATCGCCGACGGCTGGACTGTCAACCTGATTACCAAGGCTATCCAGGATAATTATCAAAAATTGCTGCGCCAGGAACCGCTGACGGAAGAAAGATATCCCTCCTTTATCGACAGCCTTCAGGATGAGGAAAACTATCTTCAGTCCGATGCCTGTGCAAAAGACCGCGAATTCTGGTTCTCCGACCTCCTGCCCATGCCTGAGGAAATCGTACTTCCATTCAGTAAAAACAGAAGCGACAACATCCGGGCGAAAACCTGCAGTCTGACCTTCTCTTCCTCAGTCAGACAAAAGATGCATGCCTACTGCGAATCAACCCACAGCTCTGTTTTCAAACTCGTTCTCTCTGCCCTGGCTGTCTATGTAAACCGCATCACCGGACTTGACGATGTGGTGATCTCCACGGTGAACCATGGCCGCGATAAACCGGAACATAAGCTAATGACAGGCATGTTCGTGAGTACTTTCCCGGTCAGAATCAGCCTCGGTAAGGATCTCCCCTTCGAAAGCCTCGTAAGCAGCGCCGGTGAAAAACTCAACAAGCTGGTGAGGAATCATTCGCGCTACCCGGCTGACCGCCTGATCAGCGAACTGAGAGAGAAAACAGGAAGCGATCCTTCCTGGATCATGAACCTGATGCTCGTGGGTCACCCCAATCTCAGCAGCGATTCACTGAAGCTGGAATACATCTTCCCCGCTTATGAGCCTTCCCCCCTCGCCATCCATATCAACCCCTCAGGCAAAGATGCGCTGGGAGAACTGGAACTGCTGTTCAACTACCAGGTAGACTTGTTCGACGAAGCCGACATCGTCAGCATCTTCAAAACGATAGAAACTATCCTCGACGACGGCCTCTCCCGCCCGGAACAAATCCTCAGCCATCTCAGGCTTGTTTCTGAACATGAGTACGACCTGATCATGAATCAGTTCAACAATACCGCGGTGGATTTTCCGAAACCCCTCTTCCTGAAAGATCTTTTTGAAGCACAGGTGGAAAGAAGCCCGGATAAACCAGCGGTGGTTTACCAAGATATTGTATTAACATACAGAGAGTTAAACAATAAAGCCAATCAGTTGGCGGCTAAGCTCAGGCAACTCGGCGGGAAACCGGATGCCGTGGTGGGTATCCTGGCTGAACGATCGCATGCCATGATCGTTGCCCTGATGGCCACGGTCAAAGCGGGCTGTGCTTACGTCCCCATCGATGCCGCCTACCCGGCCGAACGCATCCAATATATGCTGGAAAACAGCCAGGCCTTCGTGCTGCTGTCGAATCCGCAACTCGTTGAGAAAACAGGCTATACAGGCCCCTTTGTGGATATTGAAGATGAGGCCGTTTACCGGGGCGATGAAGGCAATCCGGTAACCATCAACAGTCCCCACGACCTCTTGTATATCATTTATACCTCCGGTTCAACGGGAACACCCAAAGGCGTTATGATAGAACAATGGTCGGTTACCCATTTCGTCCTCTGGCATATCAGCCTGAACGGACTGAATGAACATGACAGGGTCAGCAAGTTCGCCTCCTTTGGTTTCGATGTGTCGGTGATCGAGATGTATCCCACCCTGATCACCGGGGCTACCCTGCATATCATCGGGGATGACATCCGTCTGTCACTTTTCCAGTTAAATGAATACTTTGAGAAAAACGGCATCACGGTAGCATTTCTTCCCACGCAGTTCGGCGAACAGTTTATCGAAAACGTGGACAACAAATCCCTGCGCTGGCTCGATGTGGCCGGAGAAAAACTGCGTTCCTTCAAAAAACAGCCCTACACCATCCTGAACGGTTATGGTCCCACAGAATATACTGTCTATACCACGGCATTCGTGGTGGACCGCTTTTATAACAATATTCCTATCGGCGTACCCCTCTGGAACACAAAAATATACATATTAGACAAGTACGACCAGCTGCGGCCCGTCGGCATACCCGGAGAATTGTGCGTGGCCGGTTGCGGCATTGCCAGGGGTTACCTGGGCCGGCCCGACCTGACTGATCAGAAGTTTGTACCGGATCCTTTCAGGCCCGGCGAAAAGATGTACCGCACCGGCGACCTCTGCCGGTGGCTGCCCGACGGCAACATCGAGTACCTCGGCAGGATGGATTTCCAGGTAAAAATACGGGGATTCAGGGTCGAACTGGGTGAGATCGAACAAGCGATCAAAGGCATGGAACATATCACCGATGCCGTCGTGGTGGACAGGCAGGATGCTTCGGGAAGGACTTACCTGGCTGGCTTTTTCGTGGCTTCTGCCACCGTGGATCCCTCGAAGATCAAGGAAAGGCTGGAGACCGACCTGCCTGAATACATGATTCCGCCCTATCTAAGCCAGATCGAAACCATGCCCCTGACACCCAACGGGAAGATCAACAGGAAAGCACTGCCGGAAACCGGACATCTTCAGGCCGGCAGCAGGGATTTCATCCCGCCTTCCACGGTGACGGAGAAAAAACTCGCCTCCCTGTGGGAACAAATACTCGGAGTGGACAGTGTGGGAGCCGGCGACGACTTCTTCAAACTCGGCGGACATTCACTGAAAGCGGTCTTGCTGCAGGCGCGCATCCGCAAAGAATACGGTATCAACCTCTCCCTGCAAAACATCTTCCATCATGCAGTGCTGAGCGATCTTGCAGCCCTGATGGACAGCAGCACACGCGAGGATTATCCCAAAATAACCCACCTCCCCGACAGGGAATATTATCCCGCCTCGGCAGCTCAGAAAAGACTGTTCATTGTGAACCAGATGGAAAACATCGGCATCACTTACAACATCCCCATCGTTACCCTTCTGGAGGGTGAAGCGGATCAGGCCCGGCTGAGCGCAGCACTGGACACCATGGCCGAAAGACACGAAATCCTGAGAACTTCTTTCGAAGTAAGGGACGGAGAGATTGTCCAGGTGGTTCATCCCGGAGCCAGGATCAAACGTATCTACCAGGAAGCGGAAAACAGTGATCCAGCCAAGCTGATCAGGGATTTCATCAGGCCTTTCGACCTGGAAACAGCACCCCTGTTCAGGGCAGGACTGATCAGAATCTCCCGTGAAAGCTGCCTTTTCATTCTCGACTTTCATCATATCATTTTTGATGGCGGCTCCACGGAAGTCTTCATGGATGAATTGTGGGAACTGTATAAAGGAAAGAAGCTCCCGCGAAAAAAGTTACAGTACCGCGACTACGCCGGCTGGCAGCAGAAAATGGCAGCATCCGGACTTTACGGGAAACAGCAGGCATACTGGATCAGACAGTTTGAAGGCGAAATCCCGGTACTCAATATGGAAACCGATTTCCCCAGGGCATCCACCCTTAGCTTTGAGGGAGCCCGTTTCAGGGTGGAAGCAGATGCAACACTCGCTTCCGGGCTGAAAGACCTGGCCATGGAGGAAGGTGTGACCCTGTTTATGGTCCTGCTTTCTGCCTATGCCATCCTGCTGACAAAATATACCGGTCAGGAAGACCTTGTGATCGGTATCCCTTCTTCAGGAAGAACGGTGCCGGAACTCCAACGGATGATCGGCATGTTCGTGAACTCACTTCCCGTCAGGATCCGGCCGGAAGGAGAAATGAGCATCCACAGCCTGCTTGGAGAAGTTAAAACCCTGGTTCTCGAAGCGAGCGATAAGCAGGATTACCAGCTCGATTCCCTGATCGAAAAACTTGGCATCACCCGCGATCCAAGCCGCAACCCACTCTTCGACGTGATGTTCGCTTACCGGCAGCAGGCCGCTGATATCAGGATGAAATCCCTTACAGTGAAACACTTCGATTTCATCTTCAATATCACTAAATTCGATCTTACGATTGAAGCCGTGGAACTGCCTGACACCATCGGGCTCGAAATTGAATACCGCAAATCCCTCTTCCACGAAAACACCATCAGAAACCTGGCATCCCATTATCTCGCCGTGCTGAACGAAATGGTAAGGAACAGGAACCAGAAGATCAGGGAGATGGATATACTGCAACCCGCCGAGAAACACTTCCTTTTTCATATCTACAATGATACCACGACACCATATCCGGAACACCTGACCGTTTATGAGCTGTTCGAACAACAGGCTGACAGGACGCCGGACAAAGCTGCCGTTATACAGGATGAAAGATCCGTCAGTTTCAGAGAACTCGACATCGCCTCCTCGAACTTTGCCGGCATGCTCAGGCAGGAAGGCATCCGGCCAGGTCAGGTGATCGGGGTGATGATGGAACAAAGCATCGAATTCATCACCGTGATCATGGGGGTCATCCGGGCCGGGGCCGCCTATCTGCCCATCGATCCCGAATACCCTGAGGACAGGATACAGTACATCCTGGAAAACAGTGCATCACCCCTGCTGGTGTGTACCGCTGAAGCGAAACAAAAGGCAGGGTCGTTTCAGGGCAATGTGCTGCTGGTGGACAAAGGACATCCATTTGAAGGAAACGGAGAAAGACCGGGAAAAATGAACCGGCCGGAAGACCTGGTGTATATCATCTATACATCCGGATCCACGGGAAAACCCAAGGGCGTGATGATCACCCACAAGGGACTGGTGAATTATATCTGCTGGGCGGAAAAGGTTTACCTGGAAGGAGAGGCCATGGATTTCCCCCTGTATTCATCCATCTCCTTCGACCTGACGGTCACTTCCATCTTCACCCCCCTGGTTTCAGGGAACAGCATTGTGGTGTATGCGGGCGGGGATAAGAGCACGCTGATCAAACGCCTGGTGGAAGACAAACGAACGGATATCGTGAAACTTACCCCGACCCACCTCGCGATGATCGAAAACCTGGACTGCAGCGGCTCCCGGCTGAGAAAATTCATCGTGGGAGGCGAAGAGCTCCGGACGGTGGCAGCCAGGAAAATCATGTCGAAATTTCCGTATGACGTGAAGATCTTTAACGAATACGGTCCCACTGAAACCGTGGTGGGATGCATGATCCACAGCTTTGATCCCGCCAGGGACACCAGGCCTGCCGTTCCCATCGGTGTGCCTGCAGACAATGCACATATTTACCTGCTCGACAAATACCTGATGCCGGTTCCGCCGGGAGTTGCAGGCGAGATGTATATCGCCGGAGACGGCGTTGCAAGGGGCTATATCAACCGGCCAGACATCACCGCAGAACGCTTTCTCCCCGATCCGTTCTTCCCGGAAACCCGGATGTATAAAACCGGTGACCTGGCCAAATTCCTGGCAGACGGAACAATAGAATTTCTCGGAAGGGTCGACTTTCAGGTCAAGATCAGGGGATTCCGCATCGAACTCGGCGAAATCGAAAGCAAACTGTCGAAACACCCCGACCTGAAAGATGCTGTGGTGCTGCCTCAACAGGATGAAAACGGACAGCACTACCTTTGTGCATATGTTGTCTCCGGAAGGCAGATCCCTGTGGGCGAACTCAAATCATTCCTCTCAGAAGACCTGCCCGACTATATGATTCCCTCCTATTTCATCCCCCTGGAGGTCATCCCGCTTACCCCGAACGGGAAAGTCGACAGAAACAAACTTCCCAAAACAGGTGACACTGTTTTTACGGGAGTCGCTTACATCGAACCCAGGAATGAAACGGAAACACTAATCCGCGATATTTTCACTAAAATCCTTAAAGTCAGTCATATAGGAATAAACGACAATTTCTTTGACCTCGGGGGTAACAGCCTGCGTGCCGTTGCCCTGGTGGCTGAACTTCAGAAACACTTTGAAATCACCGTGAACGATGTATTTCAATATCAGACGGTAGCCATGCTGGCCAAAAACGCCAGAAAGTCAGGAAACCTGATCCTCACCCGCCTGCAGGAAATACGCGATCACCTGGATGACATGCCTGATCCCGAAATCCTCGCAAAAGAAGATATTTCTTTCGTCAAGGAAATGACAGGGTACAGGGCAAGCATTGATCCCTATAAATCAGTTGATTATGAACAGAAACGGGTTTACCGGACCATCCTTCTCACCGGAGCCACGGGCTTTCTGGGTGCCTATCTGCTGAGAGAAGTCCTCAGTATCCCCGGTACCGAGGTGCTCCTGCCTGTAAGAGCCGGAAGCGATCAGGAGGCATGGGACAGGCTGCAGGCAAAAACCGCCTGGTACTTCGGACAAGACTTTCTGAGCCTGAACAGCGATCGCATCAGGGTGATACCGGCCGACCTGGCCGAAGCACAACTCGGCATGAAAGCCGATACCTACCGGGAACTTCTCGAAAAGACGGACTGTATCCTCCATCCGGCAGCCCTGGTGAAACATTACGGCCACTACAGCGATTTTTATAACAACAACGTCAGGTCGGTGGAGAACCTGATTGCCTTTGCCCTCAGTGGTAAACAAAAAGATTTCCACCACATCAGCACCATTTCTGTCGGCATGGGTCAGCTGGAAAACAGGAATTACCACATTTTCACTGAAGACAAACTGGACGAAGGCCAGAAGAGCGAATTGTATTATCTCACCACCAAACTGCAGGCCGAGAAAATCCTGCACGAGGCCCGAAAAAATGGCCTGATGGCCAATATTTACAGGGTCGGTAACATCACCTTCGACGCTGAAACCGGCACATCCCAGGAAAACATCAACGACAATGCCTTTTTCCATATTTTCCGCGCCTTCCTTACCCTGGGTTTTATCCCCGACAAAATGGACAGCGTGGAGTTTTCCTTTGTAGACAAGCTGGGTGAAGCCATTATCCGCCTGATGCATTGTGCTTCGCTGCGGAATGAGACCTTCCACCTGCGGAATACGGAACTATTGAGGCAATCGGAATTTCTCACAAAGGAGGAACTCGGGCTGCGTGCCCTGAAGGTGCGCTTCAGACAATTCATCGACCGTCTTGTTGAAAACTACCAGGTCCCGGAATTCCGGCCGCACATCGAAGCACTCATCCTGCATTTCGGCTGGATGGAAGATCTTCCGGCCGGAAGCCTTCCCTGTCTGTATCTTCCCATGGGTGAACGTACCGACTATGTGCTCTCACGACTGGGATTTGCATGGCCGCGCCTGCAAACCGCCATGCTCGGAAAATTCATCAGCCAGGCGCTGGCAGAAAGAACGCAGACGCTGAAAACCATGAACTTATTCGCTGGCCTCTCCGGTGAAGAGCTTGAACGTATTGCCAGACTCGCCGTGCAGCGCAATGTGGAGGAAGATTCCGGAATTGTATGGGAAGGAGAAAGAGACGATTACTTCTATGTCTTCAGCAGGGGCAGTGTCGAGCTCAGCCGCCACTCCAGGGCAGGCTGGGCGGGAACCGTGATGGTAGCCGGCAGAGGCGATTTCATTGGCGCCGATCGCCTTTTCAACGACCGGGAATCCAACGAAACGGCCGAAGCCATCCTTGGTGATGTACACCTCTTCGCCTTCCGGCTTGCAGATATGAAAGACCTGGTGTCGGCCTCCCCCACCCTCGGCGCCAACCTGGTGAAGATACTGGCCGAAAGGGTGAGCCGCCTCAGCGACCTGTTCGTAAACCTTGCCTGAAACAGAAAAGTGAACATCTGCCGTTTCCGCCAGATAAGCCTGGCACAGCAAGCGCCCTCACCCGCAATGGCCGCCGGGAATCTGCCGCCTGCCAAATACAGGCGGTATATGGCCTTGCAGAGAAATGAAGACAGGCTGAGAATGTGGGAAGCACACCGCCTCCTGATCGATACCCTCGACAGTCAGTTTACTCTGAATCATGCCCTGATCCAATATGTCGAACAGCCCGGAAAAAAGCCTTACCTCCCGGGACAAACAGGCATTCGCTTCAACCTCGCCCATTCCGGAACGCTGGCCGCCCTTGCCCTCTCGGAATCGGAAACAGGCATCGATATCGAGGAAATCGTGGCACACGATCATCTTTCTCAAACTGCCCGCGTCTTTATGTCGGATACGGAATGGGTTACATTCAATCAACTACCTGAAAATGAAAGTTTAAGATTCTTCTACCGGATCTGGACCCTGAAGGAAAGCCTGCTGAAAAATATGGGAACAGGAATTCTGGACAATCTCCGGGCATACAGTTTCGACCTGGACGGAAAATCTCCGCTTGTCAGACTGAACGGAAAACGCCTCCGGGGATACCACTTTTTTGAAATTGACATTAACCCGGCCTATGCCGCCAGTGTATGCAGTTGTTCCCCTGATCCTTTGGTCATGATGTGACACATCGGTAACGGATAAACCAACGGACTGTATACGAGCATAATAATTAGAAAAACAGGGAAACTACTGTCCCAGGGTCAGCCGCTGGTATTCATCCACGTCCTCTATCACTTCCGATGCCCTGATCAGCATGGGATCAAGCTCACCCAGCACCCGGTGGAAGGCATTCAGTCCGTAAAGGCTCCGGGCCAGGCTGGCCTTCACCTGGGTACGTATCAGCAGGGAGGAAACTGCGATCTGTTCATCATTGCGGGCGATTTCTCTCTGATCTGCAAGCCTGAGCAGGCCTTCCATCATCGCATCATCCACCTGGAACTCCCTGATAAAGGCGGTCTCATCCCTGAAGCGCTTTTTGAGGTTGCTGCGTTGCTTATCGATAAAGCCGACGCAATACTCGGTAATTACGGCTTTTCTGACGAGCTGACCGTAGTAAGCCGATTGCAGGCTTGAATCCACGGCCATAAAAAGATCAGGCATGATACCGCCGCCGCCGAAAACAAGCCGGCCTGATGCGGTGTAATATTTCAGTGAATCAGGAAAACGGATGCTGTCGGCATGAACCAGTTCGCCATGCTTCAATCTGCGGGAATACTCCCGGAAATAGTTTTCGTTACCTTCGCCGTAAGGCCGCTGGATACAACGGCCTGAAGGAGTATAATAGCGCGCCGTGGTTATTCTGACCTGCGAGCCGTCGGGCAGGAAATAGGACTTCTGCACCAGTCCCTTGCCGTAAGAACGCCGGCCCATGAGCAGCCCCCTGTCGTTGTCCTGTACCGCTCCAGATACAATCTCGCTGGCCGAAGCCGAACCTTCATCCAGCAGGAGGATGATGCGGCCATGCCGGCAAAGCCCGTTGCCGTCGGAAACATAATCCTGGCGAGGACTGTGGAGTCCCTGGGTGTAAACTACCGTCTTCCCCTTTTCGAGAAACTCACTGGCAATGTCCACCGCCACATTCATGTAGCCTCCCGAATTACCCCTCAGGTCGAAGACCAGGTTCTCCATCCCTTCCTCCTTAAGCTTCTTCAACTCCGCCCTGAATTCCCTGGCCGATTGCGATGAAAACCTGTTCAGGCGGATATAGCCCGTATTTTCATCCAGCATGTAGGAAGCCACTATCGTCTGAATGGGGATTTTGTCCCGCGTGACTTTAAAAGTAAGGATGCTGTCGTGCCCAAACCTGAGTACCCCGATCGCCACCTCTGTACCTCTTTTTCCCCTAAGCCTCGATCTGACAAAGGTTTCATCCAGCGTTTTCCCTGTAGCATTTTCACTGTCAATGCATACGATCCTGTCGCCCCCGGTGATGCCGGCCTCCTCGGAAGGCCCCCCCGGGGTGGCAGAAATCACCCTGATGGTGTCCCGCATGATCTGATAGGTGATCCCTACCCCATCGTAGCTGCCCACAAGGGGCTCATTGGTCTTTTCCACATCTTTCTGTGCAATGTACACAGAGTGTGGATCAAGTTCCTTCAGCATGGCCTTGATGGCTGATTCAGTCAAAACGGAAAGATCTACCGAATCGAGATAATTCAGCTCCAGCAAGCCAAGCAGCGAGCTGAACTTACGCCCGCTCTGCTCGCGGTCGTTTTCCTGCGCCGCAACTGTCAGCCAGAGCACGCAGGCCAGAAACCCGGTGATGATGCGCTTGTTCATATCCCTGTAACCAAACTAAAGGCATTATTGTTCATCAGACATCAGGCTTGCGGTTTCTTTACCAGGAATAACAATTGTCCGATATCATCTGCCTCTGCCCTGCCCGGGTTGACCATCAGCAGGGGTTTGACAGCCAGCTTTTCCTTGTGAAGCAGGTCGAGCAATTCCCATTTTACCTCTTCATAAAGGATCACCAGGGCCTGTTTCTGATCACGAAGATAATAACGATCCGCCATGGTCTGAAGAGCGGCCTCCCTCAGGATGACCTTGCTGATCTCTGATGCAAGGCTGCTGCAGTGCCTCCATAAAAGCTGATCTCCCCCCTCTTCGATCAGCGGGATCAGCAGCCTGCCCCTGTCATCCACCATGCGGAACTTTTCGAAGGTCTCCTGCAGTTCCCGGCTTCTGATAACGCCACCCTGCCCGATCTCGCCAAGCGCAAGCAGGATGTTCCGCTTTTCATTCAACAGATCCTGCAGGATCACCCTGGACCCCTCGCGGTATAACATCCGCATCTCCAGTCCGCCTGTCGCGTAGTTCCGGCTCTCACACTGAAAGATCCGCCGGGGACGGACAGCCCAGAATTCACCGGCCCAGTGAACGTTTCCGCCCACGATGACCGGCCTTGTAATCACTCCGGCAGAATCAAAGACCCTGATCACAAGATCGTCCAGCACATAGGCCGAAAGAAGAGAAAAAAGCGTTTTCTGATGCTTCATCGCAGTCAGCGACTCCTGCAGCGACTTAAACAAAGGCATCCCTGACTGCATCACCTTCATCGCGATTTCCTTCGCCGTCATCCTCAGTTCCCGTGTTTCCTTATCCTTTATCACAGGAAAAGCCGTGAAAAACTTAGTCTCCCGCTGTTCCACCAGGCTCCATTCCTTCAACAGCAGTAACTGGCTGTCGGTAATTTTCCCCGTCTTCAGGTCTATCTCCGTCCGGGTTCTCCCCTTGACCAGGTTCAGCACAATCTCAGCATTGTTGTCAAGCCCGAGGATAAACTCCGGACCAGGTTCGCGAACATCACAGTAACAATAATACTGAAACTCATTCATTACCTGATCCTGTGCAGACAGCATCCCCCCTGCCATCATCACGATCATCCATGCCAAAGCTATAATTCTATTCATCATTCCTGCATTCTCGCATTCCAGCATTCTTGCATTCTTGCACTATCAATTATCATATTCCGCAAGCCTCCTCACCGAATCCAGCCCGCTAAGTTAAACGAAAGACCACAAACCATAGACCTTAAACTTTAAACCTTAGGCTGTGTACTCCAAACCACTCCTCGCATAAAAAACCACTGCCCGCGGGTGCCCGGTCATGGACAGACCCGGGCCCCGGGACAGTGTGGCGGAAGGAGGAGTGTTATTTCCGCGCAGGTTTGATTTTTAGTAAATGATCATCCGTCTGCTGTGTTTCTCCCGGCCGCTTGTCACTGTATAACAGTAGACTCCGGGTTTCAGGTGCTGCACATCCACATCGAGCAGGTGACGACCCTGGGAGAGCAGTCCTTCATCCTGCACCCCCACTGTTCTGCCGTTCAGGTCGCTGATCACGATCCTGGTTCGGGCAGGGCGGTTCAGAATAAGCACAATATTTGTTTTGTCATGGCAGGGATTCGGGTAATTCTGACCCACGCCGGCGATAAGCGTTTCCTGGCCTTCAATACCCGTAAAATCGCTCTTCAGAACCTTGGCATAATAGATCATGTTGTCATCATAAGGATCTTCATCCCCTCTCACGGCAAGGCCGGGTTCGTCATCGGCCTGGTAGGTATAATGGATGAAGGCATTGCTCTGACGGGCAACGGCCGGAAAAATACATTCATGGAAATTGTGTACGAGTCCGTCGTTCAGGTCGAAGAAATCGCCCCACTCGCCGCTTGCATGGTCAAACTTCCTGGCCAGCAGGTGCTTGTAGTTCTGGGTCCCATTGTCGTGATCCTCCATCTCCGATGACATAATCAGGTACATATCGTGCTGATCATCGATGGTAACCGTCGGCCAGTTTGTCATGGAAAGGGCATATTTGGGCAGGTCGAGCATGTCGCCGTAAACCGTATCGTTCCCGTTCACATCCTGCGCCCAGCCGACGAGGTTGCCCCTGTCGTATACACTGTCGACGTGCAGTGTGGAGAAAGGCTCCTCTCCTTCCTTCCAATACACCAGCCCGTCGGTGAAAGGCCAGTAGCTGTATTCCTCATCCGTGGTGTCGGTATTGTTCACGCGCATCAGGCCGAAGAATGCATTCACGTCCCCGTTGTGATCCAGGGCAACCGCCATGGTGGCATCGCAAACCCATATGGTATCTATGATCAGGGTGTGATTGTGTTCGTATCTCGGGAATGGATGGGTGAAGATGATGGTCTTCGTCCAGCTTGCACCATTGTCGGTGGATTTGAGCATGAATACATCGAACCATTTATCGCCCACCAGCAGGGCAAGGGTATCTCCCCTGGGTTCGGCCCAGGCATAGGTGTCTCCGCCCAGTCCCACGTACTGATCGAAACCGGTACCCGGCAATTGCACATGGTGGAGATCCCAGGTCTGACCCCCGTCCTGGGAACGCGAATAAAGCAGCGCCCCGTCCATACCGTTGTAAAGCGTGCCTCCGTTGCTCACGGGCGATGTCAGGTAGATCAGGTGGATCGTCTGGTGGTTGGGGCCATTGGTGACCACCTGTGGCCAGGACAGTTTCGTACAGGACGGGGGTCCGGAGAAGGTAGTTTCCGTCCAGTTTCCGATGCCTTTCACCGGGCGTGTAAGGATCTCGAGGCCATTGGTAAGGTTGTGGTTTACAATGATTTCACCACCGGCACCCCAGGGAGCAATGGCAGGCCAGCCCGTTTTTACATTATCGATACGCATGGCCGGAGCAGCTCCCCACTGGCTTCCGTCGTAATAATTGTATCCGCTTCCCCTGTCCGGAAAATCCGGATCGGAAAAACCCATGGTCCAGGTGGCCGACAAGGTCATGTCGTCCCAGAGTACCAGCCTGTTCTGCATGCTGCCGTTGGTCTGCAGATCGTAGCGGGTGTTCCCGATCATGCTTTCGTTGGGTGTCGGAGCCGACATCACAAACGGATTTACCGGCTTACTCAGCAGATTGGCCGGTGAGGGCGCCCATGGCCGGTTTGGTGCCATGCGGCTGAGATTGATCCCGGCACATTGCCCGGGATGGTATTTTGCGGTGTAACGGACAACATTCCCGCGGACGGGAATCCCATCCCCCTCCGCTCCGTTTTGCCCGGCAGGCGATGCCCCGGCCGGTGCAAGAAACATGCAAGGCAACAGAGCCGCACATGTCAGTAAGATAATTCTTCTCATAACATTTTTTTTTGATATCCATTGAATTTTGACGCAAACAAAGATCTCCACCTGTTTCTTTACATTCAAAAGAAATCGATAAAACCCCGCATTCTCCCGGCCTGGCGTATAGCGGTGTTTTTTGGTGTTTTAAAGATAAATTACCGGGATTAGACGAAAACAGGCAGATGCATGCCGACACGGAATGGAGTTTTGAAAAAATTGCAAACCAAGAGTCTACGGCTTTGCACCTGGGACGAAGGAAACCCTATTCCGGGATTGGCAGCGTAAGCTGGGGGAGCGGACTGAGGTTCATGCTTGCATAAACCGCAGGAGCTTCCCAGTTTCGGGGCCAATCCGAGGCCAGGCGGCCTGACTGTTTTGGCTAAAGCCTGACCAGACCGCTTGCCTCAATCCGTCGGCTGAAGCCGACGGTAAAGCTTTAGTCACATTTGAATAATAATGAATGATGCTGAATATGATTCTTTAAAATTGCCGTCAGCTTCAGCTGACGGATCATGGAGCAGGGAAATTTCCGGGCTTCAGCCCAAAAACACAGTGTCCTGATTCACCAATGCATAATCAGCAAAAAACAAATATAGCTATACTGAAACTTTGTGAAAATGCAAAGCAATTTTCATTAAGATTCATTATAACAAAGGCAATACAGTTTGGAAAAAAAACAGGCGTCCCTGTCTGAGACGCCTGTTCTTGAACTTCCGGCTGAATCCTTACTTTTTCTTATCGTCAAGCTTGAATTTTACCGGCAGTACCATGGAAACCTTCACGGGCTTTTCCTTTTCCATGCCCGGTTTCCACTTTTCCGGCAGGGCCTTGATTACCCGGACAGCTTCCGCTTCCATTTGCTTCAGCGCCTCCTTGTAAACACCCTCCTCCGGCTTCTTTCCCGCTTCGTCCGGATAACCACCCTTTACTTTCAACACTTTGGTTTTGATTAAGTTACCCTTCTCATCAATCACAAACTGCACATACACCACCGCATGTATCCCCCATTTCTTTGCAAGTTCGGGATACTTGATGTTCGAAGCGATAAACTGCACCATCTTGTCATGTCCGCTGCCGTATTCCGGCATATTCTCCACTTTGTCGAAAACCCCCTCTTCCTTCATCTGCTGCTGCTCTTTAAACTGAATTTCCTTTTTCTTCTTCTCGTCAGCCTGCTTGTCCTGGGCATAAACCGGTACTGTAAACATATTCAGTACAAAGGCGAGGGAAACGAACAGCAAAGGCAGCACCACGGCTATCCTAAGGCTTGCCATGGCGCCTGATTTTGATTTTGTCATCATCATGAACCTCCTTTTAATTAATGATTTGTTAAAATGATTGAATAATATATTGGTTCTTCCCGTCACACTCTGCCTGAAAAGCAGGTCGAGATAGGTGGCAGGATCGGCATTGCCCGTTAAAACGGTCCGGTCGGCAAGATACTCGTGGATCTCCATGAAATGCCGCTTGTAATACCAAACGGCAGGGTGAAACCATAACAGCAGGCGTACCAGCTCGGTAAGCATGATATCAAAGGTGTGCAACTGCCTGGCATGTACCAGTTCATGCTTCAGGATCAGGTCGGCACGTTCCTTCTCCAGTGTTTCCCTGTCAATAAAGATCCACCGGCCAAAGGTAAATGGAGGGATAGGCTCCCTGGGAATATAGATACGCTGTCCCTGAAGGCTGACAAGCCGCGATTTCCGCCTGATATTCAGGATCAGTATCAGGTTCCGCAACAACAACACTCCAAAGACGACCAGACCGCCGATGTAGGCAAACCTGATCCACAGGAAGATGTCCGGTCCCTGTTCCGCAGCCACGCCTGCCGCCGCCTGTCCGACCGGCACTGCCTCAAGCATCATGCCGGGCATTATTTCACCGATACTGCCCGCCGGAACAGGCAGCAAAGGTAATAATACCGATACGGTAAGGGTCGTCAGCAGGTAAACCCGGCTGAAACGGAAAAAGGTCTCTCTTCTGACAAGGGCGGTGTAAAATGCGAAAAACAACATCAGCACCAGCGACACTTTCAACAGGTAAAGCAGGAAGGGATCCATGGCTATGTTTTTGATTTTTGTTGAATGGCGTGTTCTATCAGCGTCCTGATCTCCTCCAGCTCTGTGACGCTCAGGGTCTCATCCCTGGAGAAAAAGGAGGCCAGCGATGCATAGGAGCCGTCAAAGTAATTCCGCATGAACTGCTTCAGATAACTCCGGGTGTATTGTTTCTTGCTTACCAGGGGATAGTACTCGTGCGTCCTGCCATAGGCCTTGTGCGATACAAAGCCCTTCTGCTCAAGTATCCGGATAATGGTGGATACGGTGTTGTAGGCCGGCCGCGGCTCCGGCAGCATCGACAGTACATCGTTCACAAAGCCCTTCCGCAAGTCCCATAGTACCTGCATGATCTGCTCCTCTGCCCTTGTTAATTCTTTCATTGTTGCTTGCATGATTAACTAAACGCTACAAATATACAACTAATTTTTTAGTTATGCAACTATTTTTGTAATATTTTTTTATACTATTGATAATCATCAGATTAACTAAAGAAAAAATCGATAGCCTATGGCTTCATTTCCAGAAAATTTCGTACACTTGCGGGCCGGTTACCAGGGTCGACCTGGGGATATTCCGCTTCCTTCTCAGGGTGATCTTGCCGTCTTCCGGTTCAAGAAGGTACTGCCGTTTCACCACATAGGGCCCTGATTTCTGAAAAAGCAGGTTCGAAGGGGAAGTTGTTTCTATCACCAGCTGTTCCGCTTCTGTATGGATCACCTTCACCCGGTTGGGTTCAAGGCCCGGGTCGTCCAGTAGTTCCAGTATCAGGGCGGCATCCGGGATTCCGTATCCCACGTAATTGTTGGGGTAAGGATAAAGGTTTGATGCCTTTTGCAGGATACGTTTAACCTGCAAGGGGGTCAGGGTGCTGTCGGTCTCGAGCATCAGGGCGATCAGGGAGGTAATGACGGGTGTTGAGAGGGAGGTTCCCCAGGTGGAATAACACACCACATCCGGTTTGACAAAATCAACCAGCGGGTTTCCGATACTGCTGTAGGAGACGCGGTGCGGGACGCTGAGACGGTTGCAGGCTCCCACGGTAATCACCTCTTCCACGTCGGCCGGCGTCCAGACGATCCGCCAGGCATACTCCCCGGTATTGCCGGCTGCCGTTACGATAATCATTCCCTTTGCAGCAAACTCCCTGCATATCTTCGCGATCCTGGTGGTTTTGCCGTCCATCATGGCTGGGCTGTAATTTTCCTCATCATTTTCAAATTCATCCCAGTAACCCAGGGAGAAATTCACCAGCCTGACGCCCCGCTGGTAAAGATCCTCCAGCGCGATCCTCACGTTGTTCTCCTCATCCCCGAAGGTCTTGTTCTCAAAGGTGCTCTTCCCGATCTTGGCCAGGTAATAGTCCGCATCCACCGCCAGGGCTCCGCCAAAGCAGGTATCCCGTTTCGACTGCCCTCCCATCATAAAGGTAACGGCAAACCCATGGGTTTCCCCCGGAGAAAAAAACACCGGAAGTGAGTCAGGATAATACTGCTTTGCAAAAACGATACGAGCCCGTTCAAACAGATTACGCGTGGCCGGATTTTCATTCAATCCACTGAATCCCAGGTCGATAATCCCAATCTTCACACCATGGCCGCTAAGACCGGCTTCCTTCAGCACCCCTGCATTGAGCTGTGTCAGGGCCTCCACATAGGAAGCCTTGGCCGGTTCTTCCATATGGCCGCATGAAGCAATCAGAAGTGACAGGATGATATATCCAAGGCGCGTCAGCGTGGTCATTGGCGGATATTGTCGGGCAAATGTAGGATTATTGCGATAAGAATAAAAGGAAGAAATGAGGCATCCGGAAAAGGAGAAGGGCTGCTTCCCTGTGACACAATGGCTATGTTTAACCCAATTATACCCAATGTTATGAGAACCCGGCATGCCTCATTTCTTCCTTAAAACTTTATATATTACCCTGGTCGGTTTCTACGGCATCGTTGCGCCGTATCACCCGTTTATAATTGTTGATCCTGTAACTCAGGCTCAGCCCGAAAGTGTTCTTCTCCATCTCAAGGCTTTGCCATATCAGGAACCTGTATCCTTCCAGTTCGTATACGTTCTTCGACAGTCCGAACACATTGGTTCCCCTGACGGCCACCGTCAGTCGCTTTTTCAGAAAATCCTGCCTGATCACCATATCAAGTTGTCCGCTCGCCTTCGCCACCCCTTGCGCAAAGGTCTGGTCACTGTAATAATAACCCACCAGCTGCACCTGGGTCCCCGTCTTAAAATTCAGGCGGGGAATCAGCTGCACCGACCAGGGCGTGGCCTCGCTTTCGCTGATCTGGTACTGATCCATGGTGCTGATCTGCTGATGATACAACCTGGCCACCACATTCAGGCTGAACCAGGATTTCAGCGTCAGGCTGGTATTCAGCTCCAGTCCCGTCTGGCTGATACTGCCCAGGTTATCGAAAGTGCTTTCCAGAATACCCTCCCCGTTCAATTTGAATGCCTGACTGATGTTTTGCTTTGTAAGGCTGTGAAAAAGCTCCATGCTGACGGATGACTTTTTAAAACGTCTCAGGTAGTTAAGTTCGGTATTATAACTAAAGTCCGGCTTCAGATATGGATTGCCCCTGTTGATAAACGTGCCGTCGGAATACATGGGAAAAGGGTTGAGCATCCACTCGGCCGGACGGTTGATCCGCTTGCTGAAACTGAGCTGCAGCTGCTGTTCATGCTTCATTTTCCTAGTAAGATGAAAGCTCGGAAAGAAATGCTCAAACACAATTCCGACCTGCTGACCACTGGTTTGCTGGTCGACTGTCCGGTCCATTTTTTCGTAACGCAATCCTGCCTGGTACTCAAAGCCGGCGGCCTCACCAGTCCAGGTAAGATAAGTCGAGTAAAGGTTCTGCCTGAAAATGAATGCATTGGTAAACTCCGGGTTGACAACCCAACTGCCCTGTCCGGGTTCATACTCCTTCAGCAGATAATCAAAATCGGAGTGGTTATCATCAAATTGTATTCCTGCCTCAAGTTTGTGCTTTTCCCCGAAGGGTCTTGCATAGTCAGCCTTCACCCGCAGCGTCACCCTGTCCGTGTTGTTTTCCGACTGATCCATGGCCGCTGCTTCCCCCGAAGGGGTGAAATCCGGATTGGCCGGCTGATCAAGCCTTGAATCGGTGCGGGTTCCCCGCCACCCCGAACGGTAGGCCGTGAAACTGATCTCATGACCCGGAACAGCGAATTTGTGCTGGTAATAGAGGGTCGCCATGGTGTAGCGGCCTTCCAGATCGAAGGAATTGTCATTCACTGTCCATCTTTCCGACTGCTGAGGCCTGGTCAGCATATAGTAACGATTGGGGAAAAGCCGGTCAAATCCGTTTATTCCGTGATCGATATTCAAGGAAACCAGATCAGAGGCACTCATATCAAAATCAATCCCTCCCCTGAGCGTCTTCCCCGTATTGCAATGCTCCCTGAGGGTGGATGCCCTGATGAACAAGGTTGAATCATCATACTGGTTCTCCCGCTCAAGCTTCTGCGGGATCTTCATTTTCCGCTGCATGATGTCAGCCCCGACAAAGCAGTTCCATTTGCCGACCCTGCGCGTAAGCGTGAAATCCCCGTTGTACTTATCTCCCGTCATCACTCCCCCGTTCACGATCCCGGTAAAACCTTCCGCTTTCTGCTTTTTCATGATCAGGTTGATGATACCGGCAGTGCCGTCGGGATCGTATCTGGCCGAAGGATTGGTGATCACCTCTATATTGTCTATGGTAGATGCCGGAGTCGTTTTCAGCACATCCGCAGCACTCAGTGCCGTAGGCCGGCCGTCGATGAGTACTGTATAATTGGAACTTCCCCGCACTGTCACATTCCCTTCCGCATCCACTGAAACCGAAGGAACATTCTGAAGCGCATCTGCGGCCGTACCGCCGGAAGCAGCAGGATTGGAGGCCACATTGACTACCTTCTTGTCCACCTTGTATTCCACCGCCGGCTTCTCAGCGCTGATCTCAACCTCCCTGAGTCCCGACACCGACGGTTCGATCTCCAGAGAGTCGAACCGCAGGTCGGGTTGTTGCCTGTTGAGCCGTATATCTTGGATGGTTTTCTTCTTGTATCCGATGAACTGAACCACCAGGTAATATTCCCCGTAAGGAATCTTCCTGATCATAAACTGCCCATCCGGGCCGGTCACGGTTCCTGTGACAAGAGCGGAATCCCCCGCCCGGTAGAGTACCACATTGGCATATTCCAGAACGCCGCGACTGCCCTGATCCACCACCTTCCCGGCTATTCTGCCGTCGCCCGGCGCTTCCTTTACGGAAGCCCGTAAAGGCAATACCATGGAATAAATAATGATCAGGATGAGAATGGATTTCATTTCCGAGGCGATCCGTTAACAGCCCGCAAACATAATCCTGCCCTCTCCCCCTTCAAAATAATTTCGATAAGCACCCCAAAAACCTATTCAAAACACTGATAGTGAAAATTCAGGCTTTGAGCGACCGGAAGCGGCCGTTAAAAGATTTTCATGCCCTCCGGAAAGGAAAAGCGCTTAAGCTGCTGCGACCGGTATTTATTTTTTTCTACATTAGCAGGCCATCAGGAAAATCATGCCCAGAAAAACCATTTTGCTTATCCATTGCTGCTTTTGGATACTCTTCTCCCTCGTTCCGGAACTGCCGTACATTTTCCCCGACAGAAAATACCCGCTCTGGCTGATCCATTACAACATCACTACCGAATGCCTGAATTTCATGAATTTCTACGCGGTCTATTTCCTGATCACCGTCAACCACTTCCAGCGTAAGGAATACCTGCGCATCATGAGCATTCTCTTCGGTATTATACTGATTTTCAGTACACTGCGTGTGTTCGGGACCCGCATGGTATCCCATTACATATCCATGATGGAAGAATTGCCGGGTATCCGCTTCGTGAATGTCATGGTGGAGATAGTCAACAGCTTGTTATTCACTACCTTCGGCATCCTGATGAAGTTCATGATCGACTGGTTCAGCACCCAGAAATTAAAAGCCGAGCTGCTGGCGCAGAAGCAAAGCAGCGAACTGGCCCTGCTCCGTACCCAGATCAATCCGCACTTCCTTTTTAATACGCTGAACAACCTGTACAGTCTGGTGTACAAGAAGTCGGATGTTGCTCCCTCGGTAGTCATGAAACTGTCGGAGATCATGCGCTATATGCTCTATGACACCAATGCGGAAAAAGTCCCGCTCGACAAGGAGATCAATTACCTCAGAAGTTTCATTGAACTGCAGCAGTTGCGGATTCGCGTCGACAACTTCATCCACCTTGAGATCAGGGGAGAAACAAGCGACCGGATGATCCCGCCCATGCTGCTGATCCCTTTTGTCGAAAATGCATTCAAACATGGTAAAAAGGATGTCCCTGCCCCCGGAATCTCAGTCATGATTGATGTGGACGGCGATACCATGCACTTTGAAATCTGGAACTACTGTAGCATGCCCAACAGTTCGGCTACCGACCCTTACCACGGAATAGGACTGAAGAATGTAGCCCGCAGGCTTCAACTGATGTACCCCGGGGCACATGAACTCAGCGTGGCACCCTGCGGGGAAAAATTTCTGGTGAAACTGAATATCAGAAGTCTATGAAATATCCAGGTTTGGCAGACACCAACCGAAAATGATAATAAGCATGGATATTCTCCCCCATGAAGCGGGACAGGCATCTGACCATTGAAATCAAAATGATAAGCACATGAAAATCAAATGTATTGCAGTTGACGACGAACCGCTCGCCCTGGATATCATCGAGGATTACATTTCCCGTATCCCCTTCCTTGAGTTGCAGAAAAGCTTCCATAATGCCCTGGATTGTATCGATTACCTCAAGCACAATGAGGTGGACCTCCTTTTCCTCGATATCCAGATGCAGGAACTTACGGGGATACAATTGCTGAAAGTACTGAAAACAAGACCACTGGTCATTTTCACCACCGCTTACGACAGTTTTGCACTGGAAGGCTATGAGCTTGATGTGTGCGATTACCTGCTGAAACCCATTTCTTTTGAACGTTTCGTTAAAGCGGTGGACAAGGTATATGACAAACTGTCAGACCAGCAGAAACCCGCTCGTTCTGATCAGGCGGAAATCAATATCTACAATCCCCAGCATGATTATTTCTTTGTGAAAACCGAATTCCGCCTTCAGAAAGTAAATTTCTCCGATATCCTGTATATCGAAGGAATGGGCGATTACCTCCGCATCGTGACGCCCCAGGAAAGGATCATGACGCTGCAGAATTTCAAGAGCATGGAGGATATTCTGCCACCACGACAGTTTGTGAGGGTGCACAGGTCGTACATCGTGAATATCGGTAAAATCCTTTCCATCGAAAGAAACCGCATCAAAATCGCCGACCAGTTGCTACCCATCGGTGAGAACTACCGCAAGCAATTCTTCGGCATTATCGGAAACGGGCATATGCTGGGCTGATCACTGCCGGCTCAGGCTTTTGTCCGCCTGCTGAATTCCTCACCGGTTCCGCCCGTATGTGACTTAAATAATAATGGTAAGGTTCTTGCACGGACTGCCCCCATGGAACAGGAACCGAAAAAGATCATTCACAGCCTCCTGCCGCCGCTGCTGCTGGTCATCCTGATGTGGATAGTCAAAGCCTGTGAACTTTATTTTCGTTTCGACCTTTCATTCCTGGGGATCTATCCCCTGCACTGGAAAGGACTGCCGGGCATCGTCACCGGGATCTTCATTCACGGCGATTTATCCCATTTGTCGGCCAATTCGGGTCCTGTCATCATCCTGGGCGGCGTCATCTTCTACTTCTACCGCCGCATTGCCTGGACCATCCTTGCCACGCTTACCCTGATGACCGGCCTGTGGGTGTGGGTGATGGCCCGCGAATCATGGCATATCGGGGCCAGCGGACTGGTGTATGCCATGGCCTCCTTTGTCTTTGCATCCGGAATGATCAGGCGCGACAACCGCCTGCTCGCTGTTTCACTGCTGGTAGTCTTCCTCTACGGCGGACTTATCTGGGGCGTTTTCCCCGAGCTCTTCCCGGAAAAAAACATCTCCTGGGAAAGCCACCTGATGGGTATCGTGGCCGGAATCGTGGCTGCCGTCTATTTTAAAAATGAAGGCCCTGCCAGGAAAAAATACGCCTGGGAGGATGAAACGGATGATGAAGTGCCGGATTGGTACCCGGATGAACCCCCGGCTCCCCCCCCACCTTCCGATCAGACACCTGATAATCAGGAAATTAATATCCGCTACGATTATAAAGAAAAAAAAGGCGAGCCATCCTGATTTTTTTTTCAGCGCTTTTAAACATGGCATCAGAAATGCCTTATTCTTTCGTATCTTTCATGCAAGTTTTAATTATTAAACCAAGATTAATATGAAAAGAAAGATACTTACATTCATCACTTTGGGATTGAGCCTTATAGCGATCATCCCGTCCTTTTTAACTGCCGGACCCCTGAACCAGAGTGTCAGCGGCAGCACAGTATTTACAGCCAGTACGGCTGTAGCATACCAGAGCATGATAAATAACCCGGTCATCGGACTGGAGATCACACTCACCGGCAGCGGAGCACCCCTTTCCCTTACAGGCATATCGCTCAATGCCTCCCTCTGCACCAATTTTTCGACCGATGTGAGCATGGTCAGGGTTTACTATACCGGGAGTGATTCTGCCTTTGCCATCACCAACCAGTTCTGGGCAGGTTATGACCCTTCGCAGACGCTGGCCGGCAACCAGGAATTGAGCACGGGGAAAAATTATTTCTGGATCAGTTTCGATGTCTTTTATTACGCCATCGTGGGCGACATCCTCGATGCAGCCATAAACTGGTTCACCCTGAGTGACTACAGCGGCCTTTACCTGCCCGATGTCACTTCACCACCGGGTCACCGGCTGGTGGCCGCGCATACACCCGTGCCCCGGTCCATTTCGGGCAGGGTGATGTACGATAACCAGGCAGAAACAGGCCTGAACAATGTGCTGCTTTTATTGAACTCGGGATACAATGCACAGCAGACAACCACCGGAAGCAACGGGCAGTTCCAGTTCAACAACCTGATGCCAGGAACCTACCAGATCGTGGCAGTGTGTTACAAACCCTGGGGTGGTGTCAATGCGGTGGATGCACTGGGTATCCTTCGCTACTTCGTCGGGGTGGACCCGCTTTCTCCTTTGCAGCAGATGGCAGCCGACGTGGATGCCAGCTACTTCATCAATTCAACGGATGCACTGTTGGTATTAAAACGCTTTACCGGAATCATCAACTATTTTCCGCTGGGCGACTGGATATTTGAACCGACCATGGTGGTGGTAGACGGTACAGGCAACATCGTCCGTAACATCAAGGGTTTGTGTGTGGGAGATGTGAACCGCTCCTACGTTCCCTGACGGTCAGATCGATTTCTCATCAAGCTTGCGGCCCCATCCGGCAAAAGGACGGTTTTTCCAGTTGCTGTTGTGATAGGCGTAACTGGCGATGAGAGGCAACACGGAGGTGGCCTCGGCAAATACCATTTGTTCGTAAAGGGTATCCACCTTACCCCATGAGGATGCTTCCTTCAGGGTGCTGCTGGAACAGGCGCCGTCCCTGGCATCAGCCACCGTGATCTGAACGGCATACTGGTGCATGGGAACCTCCTTGTCGAGGATCTCGGCACAAATCACCGTATCCTGCGCGAAGTTCTTTGGAACGCCGCCCCCAACCATGAATAGTCCGGAGGTTTTTGCCGCCATCTTTATCCTGGTCAGTTCCAGGAAGTCTTTTACCGAATCGATGCTTACGTGCCGATCGGGATGATCCCACTGGTGACGAACCAGCCCAAAACCGGCACTGCTGTCGGAAAAAGCCGGGCAGAAAACCGGAACATCATGCTCAAAGGCAAGCTGCACCAGTGATTTCGGCTTGCGTGCATGCTCTGTTAGATACCTGCCCATCTCCCGGATAAACTCCCTGGAGGAATAAGGACGGGGTTCCAGCTTATCGGCAATCTCGCGTATGGTCATGTCGCAGACCTGCAGTTCCTCTTCATCGATAAAGGTATCATATATCCGGTCGATATAAAGATTGCGCAACAGTGCATCGTCAATCCAGGGCGTACCTTTGTAATGCTTGAATCCCAATGCTTCGAAAAAGTCCATGTCGACAATGCTGGCACCCGTGGCCACCACGGCGTCCACCATACGGTAGCGGATCATGTCGGCGTACAGGTCGAGGCAGCCGCCGGCTCCGGTGCTTCCGGCAAGGGTCAGGATAATGGTGCAGTCCGGATCGTCTATCATCCGTGTGAGAATATCGGCAGCCACAGCAGTATCCCTGGAGGTGAAGGACATGTCGCGCATGGCATTGATCAAAGGTGTGGAATCGAATGCCGTGAAATCGATGTGTTTCACAACATCTTTCAGTAAATCAGATTTTTCCATACTGTTAAATTTGTGCAAAAGTAGTACTATTCAACGAAACATGAAAACAGCCGCCACAGGCCGTAGCAAGACTCCGGACATGCAGGGAATAAAAAGTCCTGCAGCTGCAACTAAAGATTGATATACGACAGAATCTTATACAGCAGTTTGGCGGCAAGAAAGTCGGGAGCTTTGTTGTGCTCGCGCGGACAAAGCTCCACAATGTCAAATCCTGCGATTTTCTTCCTGCCTGCCACGTATTTCAGAAATGCAAGGCTTTCATACCAGTGCAGTCCGCCCGGCTCGGGTGTCCCGGTGGAAGACATGATGGACGGATCGAAATAGTCCAGGTCGATGGTTAAATATACATGGTCTGTCAGCTGATCAAGCGCCCTTTCCCACCAGTCGGTCCGCCCCTGTACCTGCTGTGCCCAAAAGACATGCTGCGGAATCAATCTGTCCTTCTCACCTGTATCCATGCTCCGGATACCCACCTGCACCACAGGGCAACCAAGATCCTGCGCCCGCGCCATGACACAGGCGTGATTATACCGGCTGCCCTCGTATTCATCCCTCAGGTCGGTATGCGCGTCAAGCTGCAATACCGACAGATCGGGAAATATTTCGCGGTATGCCCGGATGGGACCTGCACTCACCGAGTGCTCCCCACCAATGGTGATCACGGTCTTTCCCTTCTTCAGCCAAGCCAGGCAAGCCCGGTATGATGCTTCTTCCATCGCCTCAGGAGAAGTGTTTTCGCTGACAGGCAGGGCGGTATGGATCCCTTTCAGATAAACCTCTGTATCCGTTTCAATATCATACAATTCCATATTAGCCGATGCCTCCAGCAGGGCTTCGGGTCCCCGGTCGGAGCCCTTCACCCAGGTGGAAGTACCGTCATAAGGCACAGGCAGGATCACGTAAGGTGCGTCAGGCCCGGCAAATTCCATGGGAATATCACCAAAATGTTTCATAGAAAAGAGAAAGCTAGTGTTCGACAGCAAAATTACGATTTTCCGGCAATAGGGTTCCAGGCAGCAGGACTCAGTATCCCAGTGTTTTAAGCATGGATTTATAACTCTGTTCTTTGGCGAAAAGGCGGGTATAGTATTCGCCGCTTTCATCGGTTTCGATGATGATGTGCTTGGGTGCGGGGATCAGGCAATGCTGGATTCCGCCGAAGCCGCCGAGCGATTCCTGGTAAGCGCCGGTATGGAAAAGCCCGATGTATTGCTCCACTCCCTCAGTGATCTTCGGAAGAAAAACCGCGTTGGCATGTGCTTCCGCATTGTAATAATCGTGGGAGTCGCAGGTGAGTCCGCCGAGAAAGACCCGCTGGTATTCGAAATCCCAGTTATTGATCGCAAGCAGGATAAAGCGCTGGTGAATGGCCCAGGTATCCGGAAGGGTGGTCATGAAAGAACTGTCGATCATATTCCACAACTCCCTGTCGTTCTGCTGCTTCTGATTAATGATGCTGAAGAGCACCGCACCCGACTCCCCTACCGTATAGCTTCCGAATTCAGTAAAAATGTGGGGTTCGGGAACATTGTTCACAGTACACTGGTTCTTTATCTGGGCTATGATCTCTTCGGCCATGTATTCATAATCGTAGAGGAAGGCCATGCTGTTCTTGATCGGGAATCCTCCGCCAATATTGAAGTACTCCAGTTCGGGGCATAGCTTTTTCAGCTCACAATATAAGTTGATGCACTTGCTGAGCTCATTCCAGTAATAGGCCGAATCCTTGATTCCGGTATTAATGAAAAAGTGCAGCATTTTCAGTTCAAAAGTGGGATTGTTGCGGATTTTCTCATTGTAGAAACTGATCACATCGCCCACACGAATACCAAGCCGGCTTGTATAGAAATCGAACATGGGTTCTTCCTCTGATGCGATTCTGAGGCCGATGTTGATCTTCCTATTACTTTTTCCTGTGTAGTCTTCTATCTCCTGTTTGTTGTCAAGTACCGGTATGATATTATCAAAACCATTGTTAATCAGATCGATAATTCCCTGGGTATACTGAGGGCGTTTAAAGCCGTTACAAATCACGTAAATGTCTTTTCCGATCTTCCCGGATTCAAGTAAAGATTCGATAATAGGAAGATCAAATGCGCTCGATGTCTCCAGATGTACGTCATTTTTCAGGACTTCCTCGAGTACAAATGAGAAATGTGAGCTCTTGGTGCAGTAGCAGTAGTGATAGTCCCCCTGGTAATCTACTTTGGCCATGGCCACGTTAAAAAGACGCTTAGCCTTTTTTATATTCTGTGTAATTCTTGGTAAGTACGTGATTTTTAATGGTGTACCATATTGCTCAATGATATCCATCAAGGGAATCTGATGAAAATGGAGTTCATTGTCTTCGACCTTGAATTCTTCCTGGGGGAATTCAAATGTCTGTTCAATAAGGTCGATATATTTATTTTTCATGATGTATCCGTCTTATTTAGTTTGATAATACAATCCCGATTCAGAATAACCGGATATAATCCGGGGGTGCAAATATATTTAAACAATTTACAAGGTCAAAAAGAATTTTATGTAATCCGCGTTCAGGCACCTTTTGTATGACCAATCAATTGAAAGTAAACAGCAGTGAAGGGTAATGGCGTTGTCATGCTGAGCGTAGTCGAAGCATTGTTTCGTACTGGGATCAGTTTCCCTCCTGGTGACCGGTTTAGGGGTTTATTGGTTTAGAAGTTTAGGTAATAGTTTAAGGTTCAAAGTTTAAGGTTTAAGGAGTTCTGGCCGTCATCGGAGACCGGTTTAGATGTTTATTGGTTTAGAAGTTTAGTGAAACTCCGTGCATAACTCCGTGTAACTCTGTGGTTATAAAAGCCGGGCGTGGAGAAGCATCGTTTCATACCGGAAACAGTTTCCGGCTGGATGCCGGTTTAGGGGTTTGTTGGTTTGGAGTTCAGGTACCAGTTTAAGGTTTAAAGTTTAAGGTTTAAGGAGTTCTGGCCGTCTCGGAAATTCATTTCTTTACTTAATACTTCACTTCTAAACTCAATTTTCTTCCCTCTCACTTAAAAGCCGGGTCTTCGGGCCTTTGGTGTTGATTGAAAAGTATAATGTTTAGGGTCTAAAGTCTAATGAGGACTCAAGTGAAAAAAAGGTTCTAACTCAAGGATCTAAAGTTTAATATCCTGATTGACGGATTCTTCGTATATTTACTATAAATTTTCCACCTTCATGAAACTTCCATACAGACTATCATTCATACAAACCGAAGATGATCATATATGGATATTCCCCCGCATGAAGCGGGACAGGCATCTGACCTAATCTAAAAAATATGAAAAAGTTCCTCCTCCCTGTATTTCTGGCATTTCTGCTACCCTGGAATACCATAGGAAATACGCTGCAGGACAGCACTTACCTGGTGCTGACAAGTGTCAATGAATCTGACCCCTACTACGCTGCCGCCCTGCAGGTAGCTGCCTACCGGAATGCCCAGATCGTACATTTTCACCCCGACAGCCTGGACGAGCTTCTGCCCGTTCTTGTCAACCTTGAACCACGCTACGCAGCCATCGTGATTAAGCCCACAGAGCTGGAAATCAATTTTATACGAAAGTTTTTAATGATGAGCACCAGCCTCGACGGTGATCCTTTCACCGACTTTTCTTACGGCTACATCACCGGGGCTACGGCTGCGGATGCCCTGGCTTTTGTGAACCGTATCATCCAGGCCGAAGCCGACGGCATCCAGGACTATCCCCTGAATATCGGCGGCTATGCGGCATCCTCCCTGAATTTCGTCTTCACAGGCGCCAACGACTTCATGAAATACCTCGATCCGCCGCTTGTAAGCTCCATCTACATGGAGACCAATAACTCAGGCAGCGGAAGGAATTTCTTTCTGAACAACACCCAGTATATGCTGGGCAACAAACTGCTCGATATCGGTTACAACGGCGATCCTCACATGCTTTGGCTGTTTGAGGGCGGTAACATGAACCCGGATCCGCCCGTGTGGCTGTACGACCCGGCAAAGATCGAAGATCCCGCCTATGCCCGGATGGGACTCACCAGCTTCGATATCAGCACCTTATACCTCTACCCTGCCGTGGCTTTCAACGGCGCCTGCCATGCCGGCGAACCAAAAAAAGTGATGGTGGAAAGCGATATCGCCGCCACATTCGGCAACACCAACGGCCTGATACAATTCTACACCATGTCCGATACCTTCAGCTACTGCCTTTCCATCCTGAATACCGGTATCACGGGTTATTTCGCCCCCTGTGGCGCCAATAACGCCAACGACCAGGGGGAAGAGATCTACCAGGCTTTTCTCTTCCATGAGCCCCTGGGCGACATCCACAAACGATCCATGGACGGCGTGGTGATGGGATTCCTCGGGAACAAGCCCAAACTGAAGATCTACCAGTGGGGCGGTTCAACCTCCGGCTGTGACGTGCTTGCTTCAGGAACATTCAACCCCGCCCAGTGGAGCGGCGCCTGTTATATGCTGGGAGGCAAGGCAAACCGTATCTATTTCGGCGATCCCCTCTACCATCCTTTTAAAAAACATCATTCCGATTCTCTTTCCATCACTACCACCATAACAGATTCCATCAGTCCGGACAGCCTGCACATCCACCTGGAATACCATAAACCGGATGCCTCAGTGGCTTATTTCCCCGTCTGGGACAAGTTTCACTTCAGCGACACCAGAATCTACACACCTGTAGAACTTCCCGACTATGTGGCTGACATCACCTCCTGCAGCGTCATCAGCGCATCGGGACCATACCATATATATATTTATGCCCTCGAGCATTTTGCCGGGAAAACCATCCTGCACCTGGAGATCGACATTCCGGATGACATGTATGATAAAATCGACTTCAGCATGTCCTTTTGTATCACCTTTACCAACACCGGTCTGGAAGAAATTCACAGCGGCAGGCAGGCGGTGCTCACCGATCTGAATTGTTATCCCAACCCGGCCCGTGATCTGGTCGAATTCAGTTTCCGGCTTGCCGAGCCACTCAGCCTTTCCGTGACACTTGCCGATGCCGGCGGCCGACCCGTATGGCAGGGCTTACCGGAAAAACTGGAACCCGGTTTACATAAAAAACAACTTCAGATCAGTGTGATCCCTGACAGCGGGCAATACTTTCTTATCCTGAATGCAGGTAAACAAAGCTTCACGCGCAAAATCAGCATTGTCAGATAGGCCGGCTGCTCCCTTTCCCCTTCCAGGGCTTCCTTTTTTTGAGTATGTTTGTGCTGCCACAGGCAAATTACAAACCTGATAACATGCTGCACGACCTTAGCCTGAGTTTTCCCCTTGAGAATCCGATTCTGCAGTTCTCCCTGATCCTCTTTATCATCCTGTTCGCACCCATCCTGCTGAACAAAGTGAAAATACCCCACCTGATCGGACTGATACTGGCAGGTGTGCTCATTGGTCCCTACGGCTTGAATATCATGCTGCGCGACAGCAGCATCATCCTTTTCGGAACGGTGGGACTGCTCTATATCATGTTTCTTGCCGGATTGGAGATAGACCTGCTGGAGTTCAGAAAAAATATCGGGCGAAGCACTGTTTTCGGTTTGTACACCTTTATCATCCCGATGGGACTGGGTACCGCGATGTCTTATTACATCCTGCGCTTCCCCCTGCCTACCTCCATCCTGCTGGCCAGCATGTTTGCCTCCCACACCCTGATCGCTTACCCTGTCATCAGCAAGCTGGGCGTGGCCAGAAACAGGGCAGTAACGATCGCCGTTGGCGGGACGGTGATCACCGACACCCTCGCCCTGCTGGTACTTGCAGTAATCGCAGGAATGTCGACCGGCACCATTGGCCAGGATTTCTGGATCAGGCTCGGCCTTTCCATGCTGATATTCATCCTTGCGGTAGTGCTGTTGTTTCCCCTGATCACCCGCTGGTTCTTTAAACGCTATGACGACAGCATCCTGCAATACATTTTCGTACTGGGCATGCTTTTCCTGGGCGCTTTCATGGCCGAAGCGGCAGGTATAGAACCCATCATCGGGGCATTCCTGGCCGGACTCGCCCTGAACCGCCTCATTCCCAAAACCTCCCCCCTGATGAACCGGGTGGAATTTGTCGGCAATGCCCTCTTTATCCCCTTCTTCCTGATTGGTGTGGGCATGCTGATCAACACCAGGATGTTTATCAAAGACTGGGAGACGATCTTCGTGGCAATCTGCATGACATTGACTGCCACCTTCAGCAAGTTCATTGCCGCATGGTTCACGCAAAAGACCTTCAGGCTTTCCCTCGACGAAAGACGGTTGATCTTCGGCCTGAGCAACGCCCAGGCAGCCGCTACCCTGGCTGCAGTCCTGGTGGGTTACAATATCATCCTTGGCCATACCGAAACCGGAGAGCCCATCCGCCTGCTGAGCGAAAGCGTACTCAACGGCACTATCCTGATGATCCTGGTAACCTGTACCATTGCCTCCTTCATCGCCCAGAAAGGCGCCCGCAACCTGGCCCTGGCTGAAACCAGCGAGCTGAAAGAAGAATCCGACCTTCACGAAAAGATCCTGGTCGCCGTCAAAGATCTGCCTTCAACCGAAGAGCTGATCAACCTCAGCACCACCATCAAATCCCCGAAAAACCTCAGCGGACTCTATGCCATCACAGTGCTGGATGATATCAGTCCGGAGGTGTCAACCGAAAAAAAAGCCGCCAGGATACTCGAACAGGCCAGCATGACGGCCGCAGCCACCGACAACCACCTGCATACCCTGCTGCGGAACGACCCGAATGTGGTGAACGGCATCAGCCAGGCGGTGAAAGACTATAAAATCACCGATCTTATCCTCGGTCTGCATGAAAAAAAAGGAATATCCACCTCCTTCCTCGGCAACCTGACCGAGGGCATCCTCAACCGCTGCAATACCACCACGCTGATCTACAAACCGTCACAACCACTCGCCACCGTTAAAAGACACCTGGTCATCGTGCCGGAGAAAGCCGAAAAAGAGATCGGCTTTGCCTTCTGGATCATCCGCTTATGGAATGTCTCACGGAATACCGGTGCAAGGCTGATGTTCTTTGCACCCGGACAAACCCTGCAGATCATCCGGGAAATCAAGGACAAACACCCGGTCTCGGCAGAATTCAGCGAGTTCTCCGATTGGGATGACTTCCTTATCCTTTCCAGGGAAGTGAAAAACGACGACAACCTGGTCATCATCCTGAGCCGTAAAGACAGACCCTCATGGCATAACAACATGTCGCGTATCCCGACATATCTGAACAAGTATTTCCAATCCACCAGTTTCCTGCTGGTCTTTCCGGTACAGTCCGGTGTCGCCGACATCCCAAACATGGACCTGAAAAATCCCTCCGTACCCGAATCCATTGAAAAGCTCGATGAAATCGGCAAAACCATCTCGAAACTGTTCAAACGTAAATAATAACAGATAACACCCCACATGATGAACACAAGAATCAATCACAGCAAAAGCGGCCATTTCCCCTGGAATTGGTTAGTACCGGCATTTCTGGCTGTAAACTGCATGATGATGCCCGCAACAGCGCAGCCCCTGGCCGGTAATTACAGCATTGACGCAACCCAGGCCACAGGCGGTACCAACTTTCATTCTTTCGGAGATTTTGCTTCCGCGCTGAATATCAATGGGATATCGGCCACGGTCACCGCAACGGTAGTACCCGGCTCCGGACCCTATACAGAACAGGTGGTAATCAACACCATCCAGGGCAGCGGCCCGAATGCCTGGGTAAACCTGGAAGGAAACGGGGAGATACTGACGGCTGTGACCAACACCACCGACAGACATGTGCTCCGCTTAGCCAACGTGCAGTATTTCACGGTCAATAACCTGCACATCGTCAGAGATACCACCTCCCCTGCCGGCTTCTACGGTATCCACATATACGGCAGCGGTAATTTTATCAACATCACCAACTGCGAGGTGGATATGAGCGGTACCACCAGCACCCTTTACGGCGGTATCGTTGCTTCAGGCTCCCTGACCAGCATCCTGGTGACCGGGGATTTCCACAACCTGAACATCACAGGCAACACCACCTGGGGAGGAGGTTACGGGGCATCGGTATTCGGACTGATCAATCCCCTGGCATCCAATATTGTGATCAGTAACAACCAGTTCACCAACTTTCACTCCAACGGGGTTTACCTGAGAGAAACCGACGGAGCCATTGTCAGTGGCAACTATTTCGACAAAACCACCTCCAATGTCACCTCCTGCAACGCCATCCAGCTGGCCCAGGCTGCCAACATCAACGCCCAGGTTTTCAATAACTTTATCCAGATCACCCAAACCCAGAACGGCAGCATGACCATCAGGGGAATCTACCTGTTCAACGGCACCGGCCATAAGGTGTACAACAACGTGATTCACAACATCAATCTACAGGCAGGTAATTTTACCGCCATCGAGGTACGGACCGGAGCTACAGCACCACAGATCTGTTTTAACACCATCTCCATCGACAATCCCAATCCCTGTACGGGAAATTTTTACGGGATCAAGGAGGAACTGTCGAATACGAATGCTGTGCTCAGGAATAACATGCTCAGCATGACCGCAACAACCAGCGGTTTCAAATCCGCCCTGGTACTCGGCAGCTCTGCCACCGTAACAACGGCCTTCAACAGCGACTATAACGACATCTGGATACCCGGCGGGAATGTCGCCCAGAAGGGAGGAGGACTCACCACACCGGTTTTATATACCGACCTGGCCACATGGCAGTCGGTCAGCAGCCAGGATATACATACGGTGACCATAGATCCGGTCTTTGTGTCGCCTTTGTATCCGCAGCCTGCAAATACCTTCCTGGATAACCTGGGGATCGCCATTCCGTGGGTTCCCCTCGATGTCACGGGCATCACCCGCGGTGACCCTCCCGATATGGGCGCTTACGAGCTGAGCAGCACTCCGCCGCCAACACCCGACACGATCTACGGTGTCACTGAAGCATGTGAGTTCTCCGTTCAAAACTTTACCGTGAGTACGGTGCCTGGTGCCAGCTCGTATGTGTGGACTGTGACGGGCGCCAGCCTGGTCAGCGGGCAGGGAAGCGCTTCGATCGTGGTTGCCTTCAGCAATACGGCCGCACAGATATCAGTGTATGCCAGCAATGCCATGGGGAACAGCGGCACGCTGAGTCTTGCGGTCGGCATCCTCCCCCTGCCGGCGGTCACACTGAACCTGCCACCCGACACCCTCTGCCTGAACTGGCCGCCTCTGACGCTGACAGGAGGAAATCCCCCCGGTGGGACATACACCGGTCCCGGTGTCAGCAACGGACAGTTTGACCCTGCAGGCGCCGGTACCGGAACCCATACCATCACCTATACTTTTACCGCAACCAACGGATGCAGTGCCTCTGACACCACCTTCTTCAATGTCGCGGTGTGCACAGGCATTACGGACACAAAGCCTGAAACGCATGTCAGGGCGGTTCCGAACCCTCTTAGCCTGCAAAGCATGCTCCATGCACCCGCCGGTAGCCACATTACGGGCCTGAGCCTCTTCGATGCAAGAGGACAACTGCTCAAAACCCTGAGCATGAAAAGTGACCTGATTCCCCTGGCAGGAATCGTAACGGAACCTGGCCTTTACATCCTGAGGGTCATCACCGACAAACCTTCAGCGGAAACCCTGAAGCTGGTGGTGGCGGAATAGGAGACGCTACTTTTTGCGGATCACGGCTGTCCGGACCGGAGCGACACCCGGAATGTCAGGATTCGCACCAAGGTACCCGATAAGCGCCTGGTCGGTAGTCTCAAGCCTTGTCTCCCCCGGATCGGCATGATCAAAGGTATAGGCTGAAGCAATATAAGAGTTTAAAGCCACCGTATAAGTATGGTCGGGTAAATTCCTGCCATTGGCATCCATCATCATGACGTCCACGGCTTTACCCTCCTCATCAGTCTCCACCGTATAATGCATCCCTGAGACCTCGAGATCCAGCTTCTTACGTATGTTGTATGAATTGATAATCAGGCTTCTGATCTCAGGAAGGGTCAACCGGAACACCACAAGCTGGTTGCCGAAAGGATCCAGGCGGTAAATATCGTTCAGCGTAAGCGGTCCCGCTGCCAGTGAATCGATCCGGATGCCGCCCCTGTTCTGAAAAGAAAGATCACAGGCAGTGAAGGAACGGTAGGCATCTGTCATCAGTGAACCGAGGGCAGCAAGGCCGGTGAGCGGCTGCGGCAGCTCAATGACAATCTTCTTAAACTCATCATTGTCATTATATTGCGCAATCATTTCCTTTACATCCTTTCTTTCACCCCTGATGTTACCGATGGGAATCAGTTCGTCCTGTCTTTGAATGATTCGGTTACCGGACACCAGCAGGGTGATTTTCCCGACATATTTCAGGTAATAGCCGGCCTGGGTGATCATGACACCATTGACGATCAGAGGGGTATCGAGGGTGGTATGGCTGTGGCCACCAATGATCAGGTCGAACTCAGGCATCACAGAGGCAAGACGCTGATCGCCGCCCACGCCCAGGTGGGTCAGGCCGATAAGGTTGCCGTATGTGGATTTCAGGTAACGGTATTCCTGGGCTTTGGTGATGCCATCGGTGAATTTCAGTCCGCCGACCCGCAGCGGGTGTGTATCCGGTATGCCGGCAGCTGTGAGTTGAATGATGCCGAGAAAAGCCAGCCTGATTTGTTCTCCTGCCTGCAACACCGCAAATGGATCCGGCTGCTTCAGGGGAGTGCCTGCAGTCTCTATATTGCAGCAGATGTATGGGAAATGAGCCTGTTCCACCCTTTTCTGCAGTGAGATCTGCCCCATGTCGAATTCATGGTTGCCAAATACACAGAGATCGAAGCCGCAGCGGTTCATCAGGTCGATCATCGGGTAGCCCTTCTCCTTTACCATATCCACCACCGGATTACCTGTAAAGTTATCGCCGGCCGAAATCAGAAACACATAGGGATGATCCCGCGCCAGGCTGTCCTTCAGGTAAGCCAGCCGGGCCATCTGGTCGATTTTGGAATGCATATCGTTGACATGCAGGATGATGACCCGGGAACTGCCTGCTGTATCCTGTGCCCTGACGACCAGGCAGGGAAAAAAGAATAAAAACAACAACAGGCGGAATGCAAAGATTCTCATACAGATATTATTTCGTTTCAGTCAAAAGCCATTGATTGATACAAAGATACAACAAGTGAGGGATGTGCGCATGCCCTCCTGGAAAATGAACGAAAGGCTATCTTTGCAGTAATCTGAATCAAGCAGGCTGTGATGTCAACTCGTATATATGATGTTCGAAAACGATTATCTTAAGAAAGGACTGCATCAGGAAGAAGTCCGGAAACGCTTACTGGAAGAGGGTTTCAATGAACTCTCAACCTCCCGTCCGAAGGGGATCTGGCCTATTATAGGAGGTGTGATCCGTGAGCCCATGTTCATCCTGTTGGTGATTTGCAGCGTTCTGTACATGGCCCTGGGCGACATCACCGAAGGTCTGATCCTGGCAAGTTTTGTGGTGGTGATCATGTGGATAGAATTCTATCAGGAAAGCAAGACTGAAAGGGCTTTGGAGGCATTGCGCGACCTGTCGAGTCCGAGGGCACTCGTGATCAGGGACGGAAGGGAGATCAGGATAGCCGGGCGGGAGGTGGTCAGAGACGACCTGCTGGTATTGCAGGAGGGGGACAGGGTGCCGGCGGATGCCCTGGTGCTTCAATGTACCAACCTGCTGGCCGATGAATCGCTGCTTACGGGGGAGTCAGCGGCGGTGCGGAAAAGAGAATGGGACGGCAGCTCAAAGGCATACCCTCCCGGGGGAGACGACCTGCCTGTGGTATTTTCGGGCTCGATGATCGTGCAGGGCAACGGCCTGGCAAGGGTGACGGCATGCGGCATGCAGACAGAACTGGGTAAGATCGGGAAAGCCCTTGAAGCTGTGCCCCGGGAACCCACACGCCTGAAGGCAGAGATCGGCAAAATGGTCAGGCTGACGGCCATGGTCAGTATCATCCTGTGTATCCTGGTGGTGGTGGCTTATGCCCTGAGCAGGGGCGACTGGATCAAGGGATTCCTTGCGGGGATTACCCTGGCCATGGCCATGCTGCCAGAAGAATTTCCTGTGGTCATGACCGTTTTCCTTGCCCTTGGTGCATGGCGTATCAGCCGGAGGAATGTGCTTACCCGCAAACCCGCAGCCATCGAAAGCCTTGGCTCGGCCAGCGTGCTTTGTACCGACAAGACAGGAACACTCACAGAAAACCGAATGGCCGTCACCTGCCTGTACAACGGCAGGTCGGTCCTGGAGACTGAAAAGATCACACAACTTCCGGAGGACTTTCACGAGGTCATTGAATATGGCATCCTTGCCTCCCAGACCCGTCCGTTCGACCCCATGGAAAAGGCCATCATCGGCATGGGCAACCTTTATCTGCAACAGACCGAACACCTTCACTTCGATAAGGCAATGGTGCGGGAATATCCTCTTTCGCCGGAGCTGCTTGCCATGTCAAGGGTATTCAACGATGAAACCAACGACCGTTACCTGATCGCGGCCAAAGGAGCGCCGGAAGCCATCTTCGACCTTTGTCACCTGAAGGCGGAAGTGATCGGCCACATCGGGCACACTGTCAGGCTGTTCGCCTCCAAAGGCATGCGGGTCATCGCTGTGGCCCGGGCCGTCATCAGCAGAACGGCCATCCCGAAGATCCAGCATGATTTTGACTTTGCTTTTACGGGGCTTATCGGGCTTCACGACCCGGTGAGGGAAGGTGTGGCAGAAGCAGTGGCGGATTGTCACAGGGCCGGGATCCGCGTGATCATGATCACGGGGGATTACCCGGAAACGGCAGTCCAGATCGCCCGGCAATGCGGGCTGAAAGAGCCGGAACGCTGCATCAGCGGACAGGATCTGGCCCGGATGAGCGAGGATGAACTGGATCATGAAATCAGCGAAGTACAGGTCTTTGCCCGGGTGGTACCGGAACAGAAGCTGAAGATTGTCAATGCATTGAAGCGAAACGGGGAAACCGTTGCGATGACTGGCGACGGGATCAACGACGCGCCGGCCCTCAAGGCGGCCCATATCGGCATTGCCATGGGCGACAAGGGGACGGACGTTGCCAGGGAGGCTTCGGACCTGGTGCTGATGGACGATAATTTCCTTTCCATCGTCAATGCCATCCGCATGGGCCGGAGGATCTTCGACAACCTTCAGAAGGCACTCAGTTACATCATCGCCATCCACCTTCCGATTGCCGGTATCTCCCTGATCCCGGTGCTGGCCGGAAAACTGCCCCTCATCCTCTGGCCTGTGCATATCGTTTTCCTGGAGCTCATCATCGACCCGGCCTGTACCCTGATCTTCGAAGCGGAAAAAGATGAAAAGGACCTGATGCGCCGCCCGCCCGCTTCACCCTCCCGCCGCTTCTTCGGTTCACAACGTCTGATGATCAGCATGATACAAGGAATGAATATCCTGGCGGTGGTGCTGGCCGTATACTTTGCAGGGCTCGCCCTTGACCTGTCCGAAGAAAAAACCAGGGCCATGACCTTCTCAACCCTCATCATTGCCAACCTGGCCGTCATCCTCAGCAACCGAAGCAGGCATGACAGCATCTTCCGGATCATCACCGTGAAGAACAACATGGTGAAGTGGATTCTCAGCGGCGCCTTGCTCTTCCTGCTGCTGACCCTGGAGCTTCCCTTCCTGAGAGCGCTCTTCGAATTCAGCTCACTCACGCCCACAGAGCTGGCCATAAGCGCATTGGCAGGAATGCTTTCGGTTACATGGTTTGAGGCATACAAATGGACAGGAAGGAAAAAGGCAGCAATGCTCAGATAAAGTTCATCTTCACTTCCTTCAGAAATTTCTCCTCAAGAATACCAGCAATCCTGCGGATCACCGTGCGCCTGATCTCCAGTTCCACCGGCAGGCTGGGATCCTGGTGGGCCTCGTTGATCCGCGTACCGATCAGAAAATCAATCTCATCGCTGTCGAGAAACTGCCTGACGATCTGGTCGGCCGGTCCTTTGCCCAGTCGTGTGGTGTTGTTGTAACGCTTCAGTATCTCAGCCACTTTGCTGAGGGTCAGGATTCCTTCCGTTACCAGGTCGATACCCTCCATGCTGGAAACCGGCGGCAGGTCGGGATCGTGAAATTCAAAGCTGTCGATGATCTCCTTACCGAGTTCACGGCCAAGGATTTCGATGGTCGTGGCACCGCAAACGATCTTCTTTCCATTAAACTGTGATACGGTTTGGGCGAGCTCCCTGTCCTTGTCCGCTTCGTAGGGCGGCCCTGTGAGCAACAGCAGCTTCCTGGGTTCCCTGAAATAGATCACGGCAGCGGTGGTATCATCCTTGGGCTGGTGTTCATCATTGGCAACAGCCATGTTCAGCAGTTTGGCAGAGAGTCGTGTGGCTGAGATGTCGGGCGTGGTAGACACCAGGCGGAGGATATAGGCCTGCATGGCCTCCCTGCCCCAGCCAAAGGGATATCTGGCAGTTCCCATGCCAGACTGGACGATCCCGTCGGAACAGATCACGATACGATCTTCTTTAACAGGAGTGAAACTGCAGCAGCGCAGTTCCTTCCCCCTCACTTTCTCCCCCGGTATCAGGATATCCCACCATACAGGCTCGAGGAGGGTATTCTGCCGGAGCACGATGGCCTGGGGATTGTCGTATTCAAGGATGCGGGTTTCGCCGTTCAGGTCGATATCGATAATGGTGAAAGTGGCATAGGAGATCTTCCGTTCGCTGTCCTCGGGCAGCGTATTCATGATGATCTCTGCGATCTTGTTGAATTCCTTGTGCTCTCTGGTAAAATTCATGGCCATGGTGGCCGTGAGCGCCGAAAGTACGCTGGCTTTCACACCGTGACCGAGGCCGTCGGAGAGTACGACGATCACCCGGTTCTCCTCCTTGATCTTTCCCGAAAGAAAAACATCCCCGCAAATACGTCCCTCCCAGTGGTTCACCTGCTGACTGTCAATTTCCACATGAAAAGCCTGCTTCATTCCGTCCTGCCTTTCTTCTCGTTCTGGTGAAACTCGATGATGGAGTTAAGGGTCTTTTCTGTCCGGCTGGCACCTTCACCCAGCAGAAAGGCGATTTTCTGCACAAGCTCCAGGTTCTCGTTGATGGCTTCACTTACCCTGCGGATCACCTCCTCCTTGCGCACCTCCGGCATGAACATGTCGCGGACCACGGCTCCCACCACTTTGTTCCTCCGGATGGTAAACACCGAAACATTCAGGATACGTTCCTCGTAATGCACATCCCTGTTCACCACATCATCGTCTTTCTCAAGCACATACGAGAAAAGATTGTAAAAAGGGTAAGGGATCAGGGTTTTCAGATCGGCTCCCTTCAGACCCTGGATCACCTCGCTGATCTCCCCGGCTTCCCGTCCCAGAATTTCGATAAAACGCCGGTTCGACTGCATTATTCTGAGTTTGTCGTCCACGATGACCACCCCCGACGGCAGTTTCTGCAACATGGCGGCCGTGGTTTCCATGGCTTCACTGGCATGCTGCTGTTCAAGCCTGGCTTTTTTCTCCGATTCCTTCAGGGCTTCCTGGGTCTTGGCGAGCTTCTCATTGGTCTGTCGCAACGTCTTGATGTATTCCTGCCTGTTTTTCAGGGAGAAGGTCAGGCACATCTCCGTCTTTGCGAGTCCCTGCGCCACCGCAACGGCAAAATCACGGCAGGAAGCATAACCGCAATTCCCGCAGGAACTACCGTCATCCTCCTCTTTTTTACCCAGCACTTTAAGCACCTCCCTGATCCTGGATTCGGGCGGAGCAGGCAGACGCCTGTCATCCGCGTTGAAAGTCCGGGAAAGATCCAGCCCTGAAAACTCCTCCATATCCTTTTTCCATTGCCCCCAGTCCATCTGCGACATCCGCTTGGCGGTATAATCAACCACCCACGCCCTCCTTACAATACGGCTGATGTCGCGGGTCATCCCTTCGGCAGGGGCACAACCTTCTCTGTAGAACACATTGAAATGATGGTTCACCTCTTCCATCTGTTCATCAAGCACCCTGAGCAGTTCGATCAGGTTTTCCCTTCCTTCGGTGGTGATGATACGGTTGGTGAGCAAATCTTCCGTAATATTCCCGGCCTGCAGGTAGCCCTGTGGTATCGGATAGAGCGCACCCTTATATCCGAATGGCGGATCGAAGCCGGAATATTCCAGGGTGCTTTCCGTGATGTTGTATTCTTCAAACAGCCTGCGCAGCTCGGCAAAGGTAAGCACCGCATCTGTGCGCTCATCATCCCGGGCCCGGGCAGCTTCGAGCATGGCGTTCACGGACGGGCCGATATACACCAGGCTGATCTGCGCTCCGTAACGTTGCCTGATGACTTTAGCCATGGCTGTCATGGGATTGACAAACGGAGCCAGGTTGGGAACCAGTTTCGGATGGAATTTTTCCACAAAGGCAACCACCGACGGGCAATTCGAAGAAATATAATACTTGCCCCTGAAGTGTGTGAAAAGATCGGCATAACGGGCAGCCACCAGGTCGACCCCGAATGATACCTCACATACATCATGGAATCCCAGCTTCTTGATCATTGTGACGAATTTGCGGTAATCCGTCACATCTCCGAATTCTGCCGCAATTTCAGGTGCAAGCATGGCAACGATTGTTTGTTCGCCACCCAGGAGCATTTTAACCTTGTCGATATCCGATCGGTGACTGACGGCAGACTGGTTGCACACCAGGATACAGGAGCCGCAACCGATACAACGGTCTTCTGCTATCCGGGGAAAATCATCCTCAGCATTTACCCCGATGGCTTTGACCGGACATATCCTGACACAGGCATAACTCATCCGGCACTTCGAGTAATCTATTTCTATGATTCCCATGGCAATGGTCTTAGGGGCGGTTAAAAAACTGATCGAGAAGTTCCGTCACGTTGTTTTCGTCCACATGCTCATAAATCAACTCATTGATTTTCAATACAGGGCCATTCTGGCAGTGATTAAAGCATCGGGCCCCGTGAAACACAACCTTGTCCCAGAGACCATGCAGCCTGATGTAATCTTCTATCACCCTGCGTGTGGTATTGTTGCCCCTGGCAAAACAGGCGCTTCCAAGGCATATCGCGATCTCGGTCTTGTTTTCGTTTCCCATGGGGGTATGTTTAATCAAGGGTCAAAGGTAATGAATTTCCGGGCGTGAAGGGAAAGCCGGTCCGGCTGTGATGTGCAATACAAGGCAGTTTCATCATCGGTTTCGTGTGCGTCGATCAGAATTCATCTTATTGTAAATCAAATATTTATATTAATTTCAACTCAAAAGTAATTGTTAATTGATTAACATTGTTATTTTTTTAACAATATTTTCTGATCTGTATTCGCTACTTATTTATCTTTGCACAACAAATTTCAATTTCCGTTTCTCCCATGGAAAACGATATCGATCTGATACTGAACAAGTACATCAAGACCAGAAGGGAATCGCTGATACCGGCACTGCAGGAGATCCAATTGCTTACGGGAAGCATCAGTGAGGAAGTGATCAGGAAAAGTGCCCGGTATTTCGGTATTGCTCCTGCCAGGGTATACGGACTCAGTACTTTTTACGACCAGTTCAGGACGGAGCCTGCTTCAAAAATCCAGATTGAGTGCTGCAGAGGCACAGCCTGCCACCTGAACCATGCTGCCGGCCTGTTGCGCGAAACTGAAGACATGCTTGGCATCAGGGCCGGACAACAGAGCCGTGATGCCATCTTCAGTATTCGCCTGGTAAATTGCCTTGGCGGTTGCAACCATGGACCTGTCGTCAGAATAAACGGAAAAGCATACGGCCACATGTCGCTGGAAAAAATGAAAGAGATCATTGCCAGGGAACTGGATGACAACAATAATGCACATGAACGGGCATGATCATGACATATTAACGAAGGTGTTGACAGCAGGCCTGAGGACTCCCGTCCCGCCAGCCCTCACTGAAGAAGAACAGTGGCATCTGGAAGGCCTTCAGCTGAAACGGGTCGACCGGCCGCTCATTTTCGTGGGAACAGGCAGTTGCGGACAAATTGCAGGTGCAGGCGAAACGCTGCATGCTGTCAATGCCTATCTTCAGTTGCCGGGAATCGATGCTGCCGTCGAAGAAACCGGCTGTAAAGGTTACTGCAGCATGGAACCCATGCTGGATATTCAATTGCCGGGCAAGGCGCGACTCTCGTTCGGACATGTGACGGCAGGCGATGTTCCTGAAATCCTGGATGCGGTACTCAACCGCACTGTTCCTGAGAATCTGCTGTTGGGACAGTATCCGCAGGATGGACTTGAAAACTGGGCAAGGGTTCCCCTGGTGAAAGACCTGCGCTTTTTCAGGCTTCAGCAACGTCACCTGATGGAAAGATGCGGGATGATCAATCCCCGGAAAATAGAGCAAACCCTTGCCACAGGAGGATACTCCGCTTTCCTGAAGACCATCTTCACCTATCGCCCTGCACAGGTTTGCGATATCATCGACGCTGCAGGTCTTCTGGGAAGGGGTGGTAGTGCATTCCCTGCAGGTCAGAAATGGAAAAGCGCCTTCAATACGGCGGGGAACGACAAATACCTGGTATGCAATGCCGATGACGCCGATCCCGGAGGAGCCATCAGCCGCGTGCTGCTCGAATCCGATCCCCATCTGGTAATCGAAGGACTTGCCATTGCTGCCTATGCCTGTGGAGCATCCCGGGCCTTCATCACCATCAGCGAGCGTTGCGGGCAAGCCATCAACAGAATGCAGGAGGCACTGCTTCAGGCTGCCGGTTTCGGTCTCTGGGGAAACAACATCTTCGGCTCGGGTTTCGACTTGCTGATCAGTCTGAAGATCACACCCGGTGCCTTTATCTGTGGTGAGGAAACAGCCCTGATCAGCAGCCTCGAAGGCAAACGCGGAATGCCCCGCTTCAGGCCGCCCTACCCCACTCAAAAAGGGTTTCTGGGAAACCCGACCGTGGTCAACAATATTGAAACCCTGGCCAATGTCCCGGGGATCATGAAACATGGTCCCGCCTGGTTCAAAAGCACCGGAACGGCCACATCCCCGGGCACCAAGCTGGTCTCTTTGTACGGAAGAACCATGAACACGGGGCTCGTCGAAGTACCCATGGGAATCACCTACAGAGACATTATCTACAGCATCGGCGAAGGCATCCGCGACCAAAAGCAACTGAAGGCAATCCATCTCGGCGGTCCCATGGGCGCATTCACGGGTATTTCCGGACTTGATACCCCGCTTGAACTGGACAGCTCCCGCGACATGGCGGAAGGCATCGGATCGGGAAGCATGCTGGTGCTTGATGAGGACCAGTGCCTGGTAGATGTTACCAGACACTTTATGGATTTCCTCAGGGATGAAAGTTGCGGTAAGTGTATTCCATGCCGGGAAGGAATCCGTCAAATGTCCCTTATCCTCGGGAGTATTACAGGTAAACCCGGCAAAGAGGGTGCTCATGAAACCCTGGAACGTTTCAAAGGAGCCATGCAGATCGAAGGGCTCGGAGCAGTGATACGGAGTACTTCCCTCTGCGGCCTGGGCAGGAATGCACCAAATACTGTCCTGAGTGCCATGAAACTGTTCAGGGAAGAAATCGAAGAACACATCTTCGACCGCCATTGCAAGGCCGGCATATGTATTCATTTACGGACCTTCATCATCGATACGGAAAAATGCACCGGTTGCAGCGCTTGTGCAAAGAAATGTCCGGCAGCAGCGATCATCGGGTCTCCTACCCAGGCTCATTTTATCATTGCCTCAAAATGTACCGGCTGCGGCATCTGCTTCGAAACCTGCAAATTCGGAGCCATATCCATGCTTTAACAACTGGCCCATGATGATCAACATTGAAGTCAATCACAAGCAAATCCAGGCCAGGCATGGAGAAACCATCCTCTCGGCACTGCGGAGAAACGGTATCGACGTGCCTACCCTCTGTCATCTTGAGGAACTCACTCCCACCGGAGCCTGCAGGATCTGTGCCGTGGAAATCGAAGGCCGGCAGGAATTGGTGACCTCCTGTTCTCAACCGGTGGAAGAATGGATGAAAATACAAACCCATTCCCCCCGTGTGCTCGAGGCCCGGAAAACCCTTATCGAACTGATCCTGGCCAATCACCCCGGCGACTGCCTGTATTGCCAGAAAAACGGTAATTGCGAATTGCAGCGCCTGGCCTGGTCGCTGAATATCCGGGAAAGACGCTTCCACCAAAACACCCTTCCTTCCCGCATCGATCAAAGCTCCCCCGCCCTGGTGTTTGAACCGGCAAAATGTATCCTCTGCGGCCGCTGTGTCAGAATCTGTGGAGAAGTCATCGGTGTCACCGCCCTGGAATTCATTTACCGCGGACAGCATACCGCTGTCGCCACCACCGGCAATAAAGCACTGAACCTTTCCTGCTGTATCACCTGCGGACAATGCATACAGGTCTGTCCAACCGCTGCCCTCCGCGAAAAAGACCAAACCACGGAAATTCAGCAAGTCCTGCACAACAAAGCCGTTTTCCCCGTAATCCATTACAGCCCTGCCCTTCCGGTCTCCATTGCCGAAACCCTCGGATTCAAGCCAGGCAGAGACATGCAGAAACACCTGCATGCCATCCTGAGAAACATGGGCTTTCGTAAAGTTTTCGACACGTCTTTTGCGATTGATTTCCTTGTAAATGAACAGATTGAACTTTTCCTCAAACGCCTTAAAGCCAAATCCGGTCTTCCGCTCATCAGCAGTTGCTGCCCAGCCTGGGTTAAACATGCAGAACAGTCGCTTCCCGATCTGCTTCCCTTGCTGGCTCCGCTCCGCTCACCCCAGCAGATCATGGGCCGGCTGGTAAAGAAATATCTCAGCGATCAGTTCAGGCTGCAGCCACACCAGGTCATCAGCTGTTCACTGACACCCTGTACAGCCAAAAAGTTTGAAGCACAGCGTGAAGAGATGATGGAGAACGGTACCGCCGATGTCGATTACGTGATCACTACCCGGGAACTCATCCGTCTGATCAACCTGAACGGGATCGATGTACGCCGGCAGGAAGAAGATGTTCCCGATCCTCCCTTTGCCTCGGGCAGCGCCGCAGCCAGGCTCTATTCCTCGACGGGAGGCGTCGCCGAAGCCTTTGCCCGCGCCCTTTATTACAAACTGGAAGGAAAGGAAATGTCCTCCCCAAAAATCAATAAACTCAGAAGCAGCAAAGAAACGAAAGTGTTTTCTTTCACCGCGGGAGGCAGGGAGTTCGGAGTGGCTGCCATTCAGTCTTTTAACTCGCTGCTGCCCCTGCTCGAAGAGATAAAAAGTGGCAAAAAACACATACAGTTTATCGAAGTCATGGCCTGCCCTGGAGGTTGTGTAAACGGAGGCGGACAAGCCCTGAACGATGACAGGGAAGCCTGGAGTCAACGGATGAAAACCATCTATGAGCTGGATGAAAGGGATCCGGTCAGGGTCAGCGCAAAAAATCCAGGCCTACTCGCATATTATAAAAGCACACAGACAGAACCCGGAAGCAGGGAGGCGGCCTCCCTCTGCCAGGCTGTCTTCAGGGAAAGGAAGGTATTGTGAAGATGGGACGCTCTGAAAGGAAGCAACTGGTATTTACGGTCAAGGACAAATGCAGGGTCTGCTATACCTGCCTGAGGGAATGTCCGGCCAAGGCCATCCGGATTATCAACGGCCAGGCTGAAGTGATCCACGAACGCTGCATCGGATGCGGGAATTGTGTAAAGGTCTGCAGCCAGGATGCCAAAGTCTACCTGAAGACCACCACAGAAGCAGCATCCCTGCTCCTGGCAGACGAGCCGGTGGTAGCCTGCCTGGCACCCAGCTTCGCCGCTGAATTCACCGATATTCCCGACCACCGGCTGCTCGTCGGGATGATCCGGGCCCTCGGTTTCAGCCACGTGGTGGAAGTAGCCTTCGGTGCGGATATGATCGCAAGGGAATACCACAAACTGATGAAAGACAATGAACGCAGGGCAACGATTACTTCCGACTGTCCGGCCATCGTCTATTTCATCGAACATTACCACCCCGACCTGGTTCCCTGCCTTGCTCCCATCGCTTCTCCCATGGTAGCCACGGTTCGTATCGTGCACAAAAAGTACGGGGCAAACTGCAAAACCATCTTTATAGGTCCGTGCATTGCCAAGAAGGCTGAAAGTGATGAGGTTGATGAAGTATTGACATTCAGAGAATTAAGAGAGCTGTTCCAGTTGAATGGGATAAGCCCCGACCAGGTGGAGGCGGCAGATTTTGACCCTCCCTATGCCGGAAAAGGGGCTATTTTCCCGATCAGCGGCGGACTGCTTCAAAGCTCGGAGATATCCTCCAGCCTTTACGAAGGCGGAGTTCTCCTGGCGGAAGGACGGGTCAATATCCGGGATGCCGTGAAAGAATTTGAGGAAGGACTGGTGCAGGCACGTCACCTGGAACTGCTTTGCTGCGAAGGCTGCATCATGGGCGCCGGCATGTCGCCGCAAGGCAAGAAATACGCCCGCCGCAATGCATTGAACCGATATGTAAGCGCAAAGCTTGAACAGGCCGATGAACAGCAGACGGAAAAGCAGCAGGCGGAATTTTCGGCAATGGACTTTTCACAATCGTTTGATGCGCTGGACCGCAGGATCAACGATCCTTCAAACGAAGAAATTACCCGTGTGCTGCATTCCATGGGTAAGTTCACGGCGACCGACATGCTGAACTGCTGTGCCTGCGGCTACGACACCTGCGTTGAACATGCCATCGCCGTGGTGCAGGGACTGGCCGAAAACGAAATGTGCCTGCCCTGGTCGATCGAGAAGCTTCACAATTATATCAAAGAACTTAATATCTCCAACGAAAAGCTTGCTTCCGCAAAACAGGCGCTGCAACAATCGGAGCGTCTGGCTTCCCTGGGACAACTCTCGGCCGGCATCGCCCATGAATTGAACAATCCTCTCGGAGTCATTACGATGTATTCAAATATCCTGATGGATGAATCGAAGGAAGATGACCCCATGCGGGAAGACCTGAACCTGATCGTGGAACAGGCCGACCGCTGCAAAAAGATCGTGTCAGGGCTCCTGAATTTTGCACGCAAAAACAAGGTCAATGTGCATGAAACCAAGCTGGATGTGCTGCTTGAGCACAGCCTCAACTCGGTGATCATTCCGGCGGATGTACAGTTGTCTGTCCGGATCGACCCCGCATACCCCCTTGCCAGCCTGGATTACGACCAGATGACGCAGGTAATGGTGAACCTGCTGAAAAATGCCATCGATGCCATGCCGGAAGGGGGCAAGCTGAGCCTGGACATCGGGGGTGACGAATCACTGCTTGTCATGATCATCAGCGATACCGGCTGCGGAATCAGCCGGGAAGACATGACCAAAGTGTTTACGCCTTTTTTTACCACAAAAGGGATCGGCAAAGGAACCGGCCTGGGATTACCGATCATTTACGGAATTGTCAAGATGCACAAGGGGAATATCACCGTGGAATCCAATGCAGATCCACAACAGGGTCCCACGGGTACCCGCTTTACGCTGAGCATACCACGAAATACAGATCACACAATCAACAACTTAAACCAGGCACAGGCATGAAAACGATCCTGATTGCGGACGATGATCCGGATTATTTATTCCAGATGAAAGTGAAACTTGAACGCTTCGGATACCGGGTCATAACGGCCGACAGTCAGAAGGAAGCCGGAAGGATCCTCGAAACGGTAAAACCTGACCTGGCCATCCTCGACCTGATGATGGAAACCGAAGACAGCGGCTTTATCCTGGCGCACAAGATCAGCCGGATGTATCCCGGCCTGCCCGTCATCATTGCGAGCGGAGTTACTGCCGAAACCGGCATGGACTTCGGACCTGCAGCCTCAGGCGACAGAAGCCTCATCAAGGCCGATCTCTTTATCGACAAAGGCATCACCGCCGAACGGCTGGAACGCGAAATACAAAACCTGATGCAAAAACACTGAATACAACAGTACTGACAAAGAATCCGGTTAACGAAAAAGACTCATGGCAACCTTCAGTGTATTGGTAGTGGATGACGAGGCAGGTATCCGGTCGGGTACCCGCCGCATCCTGCAGCATTTCAGGGTGGATTATCCCTTTATGGATGAGCAGGTTGAATTTGAAGTGCTGGAAGCGGCCAGCGGCGAAGAAGCCCTCGACCTGATCTGTCAGCAGCCACCCGACATTATCCTGCTCGACAATAAGCTTCCCGGTATCCAGGGCGTGGAAGTACTCGAATTCATCAAACAGAAAAACATCGACTCCCTGGTGGTGATGATCACTTCCTATGCTTCGCTGGAAATTGCAGTGAAGGCAACACGCGACGGTGCCTTCGACTTCATCCCCAAACCTTTCACTCCCCAGGAACTCAGATCCTCCATGGAAAACATAGCCAAGCAGTTGTTCCTCAGGAGGATGACCAGGAAAATGAACAAGGAGGGAAAACAGATCAGGTTTCAGTTCCTGTCTGTGCTTTCCCATGAGTTGAAAGCACCCCTGAATGCCGTGGAAGGTTACCTGAGAATGATGCAGGAAAGACAGGCCGGAAACCGCCTGGAAGATTACCAGGACATGATCCTGCGTTCACTGGAGAGGATCAAGGGCATGAGAACCCTGATCCTCGACCTGCTGGACCTGACACGGATTGAGTCAGGCAGCGGGAAGGCAGAATATACAAAAGTGTGTATCAATGAGTTGGCACAAACGGCCATCGATACCATGCGCCCCTATGCCATTCAGAGAGATGTCAATGTGTACCTGAACGCCAGCGACCGGATTTGCCTGGCCGGCGATGCGAATGAGATGCAGATCATTCTGAACAACCTGATCTCGAACGCTGTGAAATACAACCGGGAAGGCGGCCGGGTGGATTGCACCCTGAAAGGAGATAAAGAAAATATTCATATTATTGTATCTGATACCGGGATCGGGATCGCTTCTGAAGACCAGGAGAATCTGTTCAGGGATTTTGTCAGGATCAGGACACCCGAGACCAGAAATATCGCCGGAAGCGGACTGGGACTGTCGATCGTGAAAAAGCTGGTGGATATATACGGAGGCATCATAGAAGTTAAAAGCAAAACCGGGGAAGGAAGTATCTTTACCGTCACATTGCCGAGAAACAGGGAAAACTGAAATATATGACAATCATGCCAAAATTACCGGAAAAAACGATCGAACGCCTGAGCCAATACCGCAGGGCATTGCTCATCTGCCTGGGAAAGAACAAGCAGTACATCTTTTCCCATGAACTGGCGGGCATGCTGCACCTCACGCCGGTGCAGGTCCGCCGCGACATTATGCTGATCGGATACAGCGGTACACTGAGGCAGGGGTATGAAATCAGGGAAATGATCGCACTGATAGGAAAAATCATTGATTCGGAAGAGGGTCTGAAAGTGGCTGTGATCGGTCTTGGAAACCTCGGCCGGGCAATGATCAGCTACTTTAACGGGAAACGGACCAAACTCAGCATCGTGGCAGCCTTCGACATCAACCAGGAAAAGGTCAACCGCGTGTATGCAGGCGTTCCTTGTTACCATATCGACATGCTCAGCAAGATCATCCGCTCCGAAAACATTCCCATCGCCATCATGACCGTACCCGGAGACGAAGCGGCCAAGGTTACCGAATCGCTGGTCCTGGCCGGGATCAAGGGTATCCTGAACTACACTCCCACCCCGGTGAATGTTCCGGCCAATACCTACCTGCAGGAATATGACATGATCACTTCCCTAGAAAAAATCGCTTATTTCGTCAAACAGGGTAACAGGGAGGAGCATATCTGAGCATGAAAATCTATCACGACCTGGATCAGATCAGGGATATTTCCAGGGCGGTAGTCACTACAGGTTCGTTCGACGGAGTGCATATCGGGCACAAAGCGATCATGAAACGCCTTGGAAAACTGGCTCAACAGGTGAAAGGAGAAAGCGTGCTGATCACCTTTCATCCCCACCCCAGGAAGGTACTCTATCCTGAAACTGCCGGAAAAAACCTCTTCCTGATCAATTCCCAGCAGGAAAAAGTCGAACTGCTGCGAAAAACCGGTCTCGATCACCTGTTGATCATTCCCTTTACCCTTGAATTCTCCCAAATGACTTCATTCAACTTCATCCGGAAGATCCTGGTGGGGATACTGAACGTCCATACCGTGGTGGTGGGTTTTAACCACCACTTCGGCCATCAGCAGGAGGGAGATTTCCGGCATCTGTATGAACTGGGGAAATACCACGGATTTCAGGTCGAGGAGATTCCCGAACAGGAACTGGAAAACGAAACCGTAAGTTCCACCCGCATCAGGCGTGCCCTGCAGGAAGGGAAGATCCAGCGCGCCAATGCATACCTCGACCACTATTACATGATCATGGGTACCGCCCGCAACACGCCATCCTGCACTGTCCCCGATGTCGGCAGCTGTTTTACCCTCCCTGTGGAAGAAAACTGCAAACTCATCCCCCCCTGCGGCTGCTATGCAGTCAGCCTGATATCTCCTGCCGGTAAGCACAAGGCCATGGCAATCATCACAGAATCAGACACAAACGGGCATGAATCCGGTCACAGGCAACAAGTGAACATCCTTCCGCTGGAAGAGATCAGGCTTACGGAAAAATGTGCCGTGAGTGTTTACTTTCACAAACTGATCCGACTTTTGCCCGATTCCGGCAACAAACTACCGGCAGCCGGGCTTTTAATTGAAGCAGGACAGGAGATCCGTGAACTCATCTTTTAATTCATTAACTTTGTAAAACAGGTTTAACCCGCAAGCCATGATATCCAAGCCTGAAACATGCAGGATCAAAGACCAGAGGATGCAGGCATTTATCGATCCTGATGAAATATGGTCCAAACTCGATAATACCAAAGCTGATCCTCTGAGGGTCAGGGAGATCATCGCCAAATCCCTCGAAAAAAACCGCCTCAGCCTGGAAGAAACCGCCTGCCTGATCAATTCCACCGATCCGGAACTGACGGAAGAAATCAAAGCAGGGGCCAGGGAGTTGAAAGAGAAGGTCTACGGCAACCGTATCGTGCTTTTTGCCCCGCTTTATGTAGGAAACAAGTGTATCAACAACTGCTCCTACTGTGGCTTCCGTACCTCCAACAAAGCGGCGGTCAGAACCACCCTCAGCGATGAAGAACTGATCAGCGAAGTGGAAGCCTTGGAGGATACCGGCCAGAAGAGGTTGATCCTGGTCTATGGCGAACATCCCGAATACAGCCCGGAATTCATTGCCCACACGGTGCGCGTGGTTTATGGCGTTAAAAAAGGCAGAGGAGAGATCAGAAGGGTCAATATCAATGCCGCTCCGCTTGAAATCAGCGGTTTCCGAACAGTGAAGGATGCCGGCATCGGCACTTACCAGGTATTCCAGGAAACCTACCACCCCGAAGCCTACAAACAATACCACCTTGGGGGGATCAAACGCAATTACGAATACAGGCTCACGGCACTCGACAGGGCACAGGAAGCCGGTGTGGACGATGTGGGTATCGGTGCTTTGTTCGGACTGTACGACTGGCGTTTTGAAGTGATGGGGCTCGTCAGGCACACCAACCACTTCGAAGCAGTGTACAATGTGGGACCTCACACCATCTCCTTCCCCCGCATCCAGCTGGCCTCTTCCATGCAGGTCGACAGAAATTACGCCGTCAGTGACCAGGATTTCGTCAAACTGGTCGCCATCCTCCGGCTGGCCGTCCCCTACACCGGCATGATCCTTACAGCCAGGGAAACTGCTGAGGTCAGACGCGAGGTACTGCGCTTCGGTGTCTCCCAGATCGACGGAGGCACCAAACTGGAACTCGGCAGTTACCACGAAAAAGAAAAAGCCGCCCAACAAAACCTCGAGAAAGAACAATTCTTTATCAATGATTCCAGAAGCCTGGCGGAAATCATCGATGAACTTCTCGGACAGGGATATATGCCGTCCTTTTGCACCTCCTGCTACCGTGCGGGAAGAACCGGCGAACACTTTATGGAATTCTCCGTCCCGGGTTTCATCAAAAGGTACTGCTCCCCGAATGCCATGCTCACCCTTGCCGAATATCTCGAGGATTATGCCGATGAAACCCTAAAACAAAAAGGTTATCTCGTGATTCAAAAGAATATCTTGGATCTGGCCCGCTTCCAGAAAGTGGATGAACTCAACCGCAGAATCGAAAGGATCAGGCAGGGTGAAAGAGACCTGTATTTTTAATTGAAAAATTAAGCCGACGCGATCATGACACAAACCAGGATTTTAGGTTTACTGATCAGAGACCGGATCAAGGAATCCGGCAGAACCCAGCAGGTACTCAGCCGGCATCAGCATCTTATCCGCAGCAGGCTGGGCTTCCATGAACTTTCTGATGAAAAATGCAGCCGCAGCGGCATCATCCTGCTCCAGCTCTCTGGGAATCCCGATGATTGGAAATCCCTGATGGCCGACCTGGAAAAGATCGGGGGAATAGAAGTGCAACAGATGGATTTTATTCATTGATCATCAATATCATACCTGATATGAAAGAAAGAATCATCCTGGGTGTGCAACTCAAACAGGGATCCGGACAAGCCCTGAAGCTTCAGCAGATATTCTCCAAATTCGGCTGTGTGATTAAAACACGGCTGGGACTCAATGATTCGGATGGGGAGGGTGGCACGCAACAAGGACTGATCATCCTGGAACTCCAGGGAGATCAATCTGACTGTCAACATCTTATTAATGAATTACATCGCCTGGAAGACGCAGATGTACAGCAAATGAACTTCCTTTAAAACCTGCCTCTGCCATGCCGGGAAGAATACTGATCGTACTGATGTTCATCCTGTTGACAGATGTGATGCTGCACCTGATGCCGGGATGGTGCATCGTCAGCAGAAGCGTCAGGCGCAGGCTGAGGATGATCAACATGGTGGTGGCATGCACCTGGTATCTCTTCAGCATCATCTTTATCATTGCCAACGGATACCCTGACGAAGATCCCCTCGCCTACCGGCTGTATTTCCAATGGATGAACCTCGGCATTCTTCTTTACCTCTCGAAATTCATACTGCTCCTCTTCCTGATCCCGCTGATCCCGGCATGTCTGAGTATGAAAAAACGGAAAGAAAGCAGAAAACCAGGGTGGTTCTATTTGTATAAGTACTTTTGGACCATCACGGCCATCTTCTTTTCCCTGCTTACCTTTTACATCATCACCGATGGCATCTACAGGGGCAATAAGCAATTCCAGGTCCGCAGGGTCGACATCGCTTTCCCAGACCTGCCTCCTGCATTCAACGAATTCACCATCGCCCAGTTTTCCGATATCCACCTGGGAAGCTGGAAGGATAAAAAAACTGTGGAAGACATGCTGGCCGCCATACAGTCGTTCCGGCCCGACATGATCGTGTTTACCGGCGATCTGATCAATGTAAATATTTCAGAAACAGATATTTATAAAGAAGATTTCCGGAAACTGACCGCCCTTGCCGGCAAATTTGCCATCCTCGGCAACCATGATGTGGGTGATTTCGCCAGGCGTAAGCGGGAGGAAGCCATCGGCCGGCATATCCCGGCCCTGGAACGGTTTTATGAGGCCACGGGATTCAGCCTTCTGAGAAACCAACACCACTTCATCTACAAAGGACTGGATTCCATCGCTATCGCCGGCACCGACAACTGGAGCAAACACCGGCACCGCCAAATGGGAGATCTGGAAAAGGCAATCCGCGGCATTGGTGATTCCTGTTTTACCATCCTGCTTACCCATGATCCAAGTCACTGGACTGAAGAAGTACTCCCCTCCTCAAAGATCGGTCTCACCCTTTCCGGCCATACCCACGCAGGGCAACTGGTATTTACCTTTGCTGGCCGCACCTGGTCACCCGTAAGCCTCCTCTATCCAACCTGGTATGGCCTTTACCAAAAAGGAGAACGTTATTTGTACGTCAACCCCGGCTTGGGATTCGTAGGTTTCACCGCACGATCCGGCATCGCTCCCGAAATCACCCTCCTGAACCTTAGGAAAAGCAGCCGGAACAAGACATTTCGTCAGTAAAGCCCGGTTTCTTCCTGTCATTATTTCCGTATTCCCGTTTTTTCGATCAAAGGAACGCGGCTTGCGGCATTGTTTCAGTCCGCCGAACGGACAATTTCAATGCAATTACGATGAATATACAACAATTCACGATAAAAAGCCAGGAAGCCATACAGAAAGCGCAGGAGATCGCTTCTGGCTACCACCACCAGGCCATTGAGAATGTACATCTTTTAAAGGCCATGCTCGCGGTGGATGAGAACCTGGTGCCTTTCCTGCTGAAAAAAACCGGGGTGAACGACCGCCAGCTTTCGGATGTGCTCGGCAAAACGCTGGAGTCGATGCCCGTGGCAGGTGAAGGTGAAACGTATATCTCACAGGAAACGGCAAGGACCCTTCAAAAAGCATCGAAGCTGCCGGCAGATTTTCAGGATGAATTTGTTTCGCTGGAACACCTCCTGCTTGCCATCCTCCTGGGCGAGGGTACGGCCTCCCACATCCTGAAGGACAGCGGGCTGACGGAGAAGCTGCTGCGCCAGGCCATACAGGACCTACGCAAAGGCGGACATGCCGCCGGCTGGCATGCCGAAGATAACTACAATGCCCTGAATCGCTACGCCCGCAACCTGAATGCCCTGGCCAGAGCGGGGAAGCTGGATCCGGTCATCGGAAGGGACGAGGAGATCCGCAGGGTGCTTCAGATCCTTTCACGCAGAACCAAGAACAATCCCATCCTGATCGGCGAGCCCGGGGTCGGGAAAACAGCCATCGCCGAAGGTCTGGCACACCGCATCATCAACGGCGATGTGCCGGAGAACCTGAAATCCAGGCAGCTCTTTTCCCTGGATATGGGATCCCTGATCGCAGGAGCAAAGTATAAGGGTGAATTCGAGGAAAGACTCAAGAGTGTGGTGCAGGAAGTGATTGCCGCCGAAGGGGAGATCATGCTTTTCATTGATGAAATTCATACGCTGGTAGGTGCAGGCGCATCGGAAGGCGCCATGGATGCGGCAAACATCCTGAAGCCGGCCCTGGCAAAAGGTGAATTGAGAGCGATCGGTGCAACCACCCTGAACGAATACCAGAAGTACTTTGAAAAAGACAAAGCGCTGGAACGCCGTTTCCAGATCGTGATGGTGGATGAGCCGGACGCAGCCGATGCCATCTCTATCCTCAGAGGATTGAAAGAACGCTATGAAACCCACCACCAGGTAAGGATCAAAGACGAAGCCATCATCAGTGCCGTGGAACTGTCGCAACGCTATATTACAGACCGCTTCCTGCCCGACAAAGCCATCGACCTGATGGATGAAGCAGCCGCCAGACTCAGGCTCGAAATGAACTCCCTGCCCGAATCCCTCGACGAGATCGAACGCAGGATCAGACAACTGGAAATTGAAAGGGAAGCATTTAAACGCGAACAGGATCAGGTGAAACTGGATGAACTGAATGCCACCCTGTCTAACCTGACAGAGGAACGTAACGGACTGAAGATGCGGTGGGAAGCAGAAAAAGAACGGGTGAACGGCATCCAGCGGCTTAAAGCCGAAATTGAAGCCCTGAAACTGGAAGCTGAGCAGGCGGAAAGGGAAGGAGACTACGGCAGGGTCGCGGAACTCAGATATGGCCGCATCAAGGAAAAGGAACAGCAGTCGCTCGAACTGAAGGAAGCCTTGCAACAGCTTCAGGGCGACAATCCCATGATGAACGAGGAAGTGGGCAGCGAGGAAATCGCCGGCATCGTATCGCGCTGGACGGGAATTCCGCTGAACCGCATGTTGCAGAGTGAAAGGGAAAAGCTGCTGTTGCTTGAAGACGAGCTGCACCGCCGCGTGGTGGGCCAGGATGAAGCCATTGAAGCCGTGGCCGATGCGATCCGCCGCAGCAGGGCCGGACTGCAGGACAGCAAACGTCCCGTCGGCTCTTTCATCTTCCTGGGTACCACAGGAGTAGGCAAAACCGAATTGGCCAGGTCCCTGGCGGCATTCCTCTTCAACGATGAAAACGCCATGGTCCGCATCGACATGTCGGAGTACCAGGAAAGACACACCGTTTCGAGGCTGATCGGCGCTCCGCCAGGCTATGTGGGATATGACGAGGGAGGACAACTGACTGAAAAAGTCAGGCGGAAACCTTATGCTGTAGTCCTGCTCGACGAAATCGAAAAAGCCCACCCCGATGTATTCAACATCCTGCTGCAGGTATTGGATGAAGGAAGGCTGACTGACAACAAGGGAAGAACCGCCGATTTCAAAAACACCATTATCATCATGACTTCCAACCTGGGATCCCACATCATCCAGGAAAGCCACGAAAACGGTACTTCTTTGGTTTCTCCTGAGAAATTTTCAGCCCTGAGAGGCGAAGTCCTGGATCTGCTGCGGAAGACCATACGACCCGAGTTCCTGAACCGCATCGATGAGATCATCATGTTTAAGCCCCTCAGCAGGGATGAGGTCAGGGATATCGTCAGGATGCAGATCGCCAGTACACAGGAAATGCTGGCCAAAAGCGATATCCGTATCAGCTTCACCGCCGATGCCATCGACTGGCTTGCCGAGCTCGGCTACGATCCGCAATACGGCGCAAGACCGGTGAAACGGGTATTTCAAAAGAAGATCCTCAACGAATTGTCGAAAATGATCCTGGGCGGCAGCATCTCCAAAGAGAACGAGATCACGGTTGACATGTTCAACCAGCAGTTTGTCTTCTATCATAAATCATCCTGATCCACGCCAGGGTGAACCAAGTCAAAGCCCTGTTGTTCGTTTATTATGAATATGGCACCCAACCTTCCGGAACCTGCTTATAAGCGGATCGTCATTGCCGGCGGAGGCTTTGCGGGACTGCGGCTGGCCCGTTCGCTGCGCAACACGGCATACCAGGTCGTGCTGCTCGATAAAAACAATTACCACCAGTTTCAGCCCCTGCTTTACCAGGTAGCCACTGCCGGACTGGAACCCAGCGCCATCGCCTTCCCTTTCCGCAAAATCTTTCATCACCTGAAAAACATTCATTTCAGGTATTGTGAAGTCATGGGCATCAATCCCGCCGGGAAGGAAGTGCTGACCAGCATCGGAAACATCCCTTACGACCTGCTGGTGCTGGCCATGGGTGTGGATACCAATTATTACGGGAACGAAAACCTGCTCAGGCATGTCTTGCCGATGAAGTCTGTGTCCGAAGCCCTCACACTCAGAAACCGGCTTCTTCAAAACTATGAACAGGCGCTGATCAGCACAAGCGAAGATGAAAGGGAAAGCCTGATGAACATTGTGGTGGCGGGAGGCGGTCCCACCGGCGTAGAGATCTCCGGAACCCTGGCAGAAATGCGTAAAACCGTATTCCCGAAGGATTTTCCCGAGCTGTCTTTCAACAAGATGCGGATTATCCTGCTGGAAGGCGGTCCCCGCTTGCTGAACGGGATGTCGGAACGCTCCGGGTTCAAAGCCTTGCAATCCCTTCAGAAAATGGGAGTGGAAATACGGACCAATACGCTGGTGCATGATTTCGACGGTACACGGGTTACAAGTGCCGACGGACAAAGCTTCCGGACAACTACCGTCATCTGGGCCGCAGGTGTTACTGGCAAAGCTTGCCCCGGTCTACCGGCGGAGGTGTGGACAAGGCAGAACCGTATCAGGACTGATGCTTACCTGCGTGTGACGGGCCTGAACGATGTATTTGCCCTTGGGGATATTGCTGCCGTGGGACAACACCAAGCCTTTGCCGGTCACCCCCAGCTTGCCCAGCCTGCCATACAACAAGCCGCGCTGCTTGCTTCCAACCTTAAAAGGGAACTGAAAGGCCGGCCCTGGAAAGCCTTCCGTTACCGCGATCCGGGTAGCCTGGCCACCATCGGCCGCCACAAGGCCGTGGCCGAATTCCGGCTATTCCGCTTCAACGGCCCCCCGGCCTGGCTGCTCTGGCTCTTCATTCACCTGATGGCCATCGTGGGAGTGAAAAACCGCCTGTTCATCTTCCTGAACTGGCTCTGGGCCTACGTCACCTACGACCAGTCACTGAGGCTGATCCTGAAGAACAAGGAATAAAAAGTCCAGGCTTGCAGTACCGCTGAATAACAAATCCCGGCAGCCTTGCACCTGCAAGACTGCCGGGATTGTTCCTGATCCGGACCGTCAAGGCTTCAGTGGGCTCAGGGCAGGGTGATGTTATAGGCAATGCCGAGGATGGTAACGGTAGCCACCTTGTCGCACTGGCTGTTGAGGTAGCTGTAGTCGAGCGTCCTGAGCGGCTTATTGGCCGGCTGTATCTCCACCACACCCGACAGGGGATAATGGAACTGGCAGTCGCGCTCGATATAGAGCGGCGTGGTGATGGTCATGCTGCTGGTATTGCCGTTCACATGGGTTACCGTGGCATTCCCGCTGATCAGGAAAGTGTCGTCCCAGCGCTGGGGAGTGGATTCCCCGTCTACCCACTCACGGGTACGGTTTGAGATCCAGCCGAGGGTGCCGGCATTGTTGGCCAGGATCACCGAGCCGTTCACACTGATGGTGAAGGTGAGGTGCCCTGCCGTGTTGTGACCGTTGTTGGTCACGGTCTTGGTGCCGGTCACCTGGTTGTCGTTCACGAAATAGTTGTTAAAGGTGACGGTGTGGGTGGCCAGCGAATCGATGAAATGACCCGTAAAGCTCACCAGGATGATCCCGCGCCGGTATTTTCCGTCGGAACAAAGGCAGTTGACCGTCCCGAAGTCGATGGTGATCAGGTGAGGCACCGAGATGGTATCCACGGTGACCGTGGCACATTGCGACAGCAGCGAGGTGGCGTCCCCGCCTTTCATGCCCACGCCGCCGGTGGTTCCGGCCTCATCGGCAATATCAGCCACATCGTTGAAGATCTGCTCGGCACGGGCAAAATCAGAGGCCTGAGCCGTGTCATTGTCGGTATCGTTCTCGTCCTTTTTGCATCCTGCCATAAGGAAAGTGCCGGCCAACATAGCCAGCCACATAAAATACAATGCTTTGGTTTTCATAATTTTGTTTTTTGACATTATATCCTTTTGACGGCATCATGACGGAATGGTTTAAAGCCCGGAGAAAATTTTACTCAAGCTTGACAGTTTTGCGAAAGCAAAGCTGTTGATTATGAGTAATGCCATACCCCGCTGCAGTCTGTATTTCCGGAAAAACCATTCTGTGCCGGCATAACTGAATATAACTCCGTATTCTCACTAAGATTCAGTATAACTAATTCTTTTCTCGATATATTTTGAATTTAATATTCTTAAGGTGCCCATATAATCCAACCTAAATTCAAGTAAATCTCCCACTTTATAGTTATTTTCATTGGCAAACAAATCGATGACAAACATATCAGAACTTCCACCCACGATGGAACAATTTTTATCCACTGGCATGATATGTTTCTGATCAACATCCAAAAGACCAAGGTCAATAATAGCCCTATAACTTGTTTTTCCGGATGAGTCCTCATTAAAAGAAGAGGAATATCCTTCCATGTTGAGTCCGAATTCTCCATCAGGTAACTGGGGCTTTTCAATTAATTCAATTATTTCAGCGAAAAGCAGGAAAACATCTGTTTCCATTTTCTTCAGGCGGGAATTATTATATACATCAGTGCCTAAAAAAAGGGATTCTCCTACCCTGAAATGATTTATTCCACCGGGTAAACAATTTTGAAAAATCAACGGTATGGTTACCGAAGAACCACCGGAGACATAGGCTATTTTTGTATTGAACTTTGCTTCAATCAATTGCTTATACAGGCTTAACTGTATCAATTTATCATGGTTCGGAAGGACGCCATACATGCAGCTTAAGTTTGTTCCAATTCCAACCACCTGAATATTTTTTAAATTAAACACGCTGGAATAAAACGCTATCAGATCTTCCCTCATAACACCTTCCCTGAGTTCTCCCAATTCAATCATGATTATGATTTTGTGAACCTTATGCTGCTTTTGCGCTTCTTCCGAAAGCAATTTTATTGTTTCATACCCGGTATTCATGCTGATATCAGCATATTGGATTATACTTTTTACAGCCCTTTTTGCTGGTGGTTTTATGTAAATTGTTTCAACATCAGGATTAATCTGTTTAACAATTTTCAGATTGGTGACACGCGAGTCACAAACCTGAGAAATGTTAAATTTGAGAAGCTCCTCTAAATAATCTCTGTTTCCGCACAGCAATTTAGTCACTACCGCCCATTGTATCTGTCTTTCCTGAAACAGCCGGTTAAGGTATTTAAAATTGGTCTTTAATTTCTCGATATTCAGTGTTATGAAAGCCATCACTACTTTTTTATATATCTCATTTCAAGATATTTACTGGTAAACCCGACTTTTTCATACAAAGACCTTGCAGGATTATCATGTTCAACGTGTAAAGCCATATTTCCATCTGCAATTTCAATAGCCTTAAGTATCATCCTTTTTCCAATTCCCTTCCCTCTGAATTCATTATGTGTGGCGATATATACAAGAATATTTTCGGGAATATAGCCTTTCATTCCGGTTTGATTGACCACCAAAACACAAGCCATTGTGTCGCCTTCGAAAGCCTGTAATATAAAACCGCCAAAAGAGACCGTTTCTTTTAAAGCATAATTTACGGCTTTCTCAATATCTGTTTTTAAGTCACCGAAATTCTCCAAATGTTTAAAAAGAAACGCTATAATCTCCCTTTTTTCTTCAGGACCTGGTCTGTTTGTTTCATTAAAAATTTTAATTTCATTCATAATTGGTACTCCTTTCAAATTAATGCCATGCCGGGTTCAAAATCTTCGTTATCAGATGAGGCATAAAACTGACGGCAATTCATAAGGTTTCACCATCAGGCCGGGATAGCGCATATCGGATGTAACGCATTTAAAATAAACACTTTCCACAGGCCTGATTTCAGCCTCGATTGAACGAAATCCCGCCCCAGCCTTATAGCTTTAGCAAATATACGTATTTTTCCCTTAAGCTCAGGATTATTAAGCTAAAATCCTGATTATGAATGTTTAATCAGGATGCATCCTGCTTCCTGCAGCTTTGCGAAGCAAATGGTGCCTAGAACCAGTTATGCCGTACACTGCATGGTAGTCCTTTTTTCGTAAACCCATTCCGTGTCGGTATAATTTCAGCCTTTTAGTAGGTTATCAGGTTGCGGTAGCCTCCGTGAACGGGAATAAAACCTTCGCTATTTTGCTCTTTTTCTTTCAGCTTTTACCTTATGTGACTTTGGGGACAGGGGGGACTGTCGTCAGAGTCCCCCACGTCCCCGGAAAATGTCATATTTCCGATGCTGCAGCCAATTGTTTAAGAATTGCTCACATTTAGCTTATTGTTTCTTGCGGTATTCAATTCTTGCCTTTGTCATACGTTCTCTCATACCGCCTTCCTGTAAAAAAGCTCTTTCCAAAGATTTTATGCCGACACGGAATGTATGTGAGAAAGAATTGACTTTCCAGCGGTGTACGGCATAACTCATTCTAAACAGCTTTGCATGCGCAAACCTGCTAAGAATGAGTATATCTGCCGGCTCAGCAGGTAACTCACAATATTAATGAGGCAGATCATCGAATTTGCTGAAATTTCCGGCTGTTCATGCTCAATGGCTTTCCGGTAGGTTTCGTAAGTAGCATCGGGGGTTCGGTTTATACCGACACGGAATGGGTTCGAAAAAAATATACACTACAGCGGTGTACGGCATTACTCATACTAAACAGCTTTGCATACGCAAACCTGTCAAGTATGAGTATATTTGGCTGAAACGCCTGTATAATTGGTGGTCTCTGTCCCACAGCGGTAATTTATGCGTTCGCAGGAAATCCTTATAATCGATCATCAATTCTTCCAGGCTGGCTCTGGCCACATTTGTCAGCTTTATTTCAGCTTCTTTTGAAGTTGCAGAGGCCATGCTGGCTTCGGCAATGTTCTGTTTTCCACTGCGTGCAGCCTGCACCATCTGGTCTATGGTGCGGTCAAATTTTTTATACCGAAAGAACACAGGAATGCGAAAAAAGTGTTCACAGAGTTATCGGTATAACTGAATCTAAGCGAAAATTGCTTCGCATTTTCACTAAGATTCAATATAAAGAAGCGTTTCGTAAAATAGAAAGTGCCATCATATATATACTGGTTCTTGGCAGCTTTGCGAAGCAAATGGTGCCTAGAACCAGTTATGCCGTACACCGCATGGTAGTCCTTTTTTTGTAAACCCATTCCGTGTCGGTATAATTTCAGCCTTTTGGTAGGTTATCAGGTTGCGGTAGCCTCCGTGAACAGGAATAAAACCATCGCTGTTTTGCTCTTTTTCTTTCATCTTTTACCTTTTGTGACCTCGGGGACAGGGGGGGCTGTCGTCAGAGTCCCCCACGTCCCCCAAATCGATCTTTGATAAGGCAGTACCACAAAGATAGCAGCTTTTTCCGGTTGAACCGGCTTCCCCGGAAGATGCAGGTGTATTCTGAAACCGCATTGCCTTTGATTTTCCGGCTGACCGCCACATGATGCGCTGCATGTCCTCTAAAAAATCCTGATTACCTTCCCCAGGATGTTCATTTTATCAATCGTACCAAGCCGCTGGTCCCGGCTGTCAATACTGTTGTCCCGGTTATCACCCATAACAAAGAAATGATCCCTGGCTATCTGTTGTTGTTCTAAGCGGGAATAGGGACTGTTATGGGTTTCAAAATAAGCATAGCTCTCAGGGAGAAATGCATGCATAATAAACACTGAATCATTTGAAATCCTGATGGTTTCATTCGGCAATCCGATGATCCTTTTCGTAAGCACAGCCAGTTCGGTCAAGTCTGTGTGATTCCGTACAAGAATAATGTCTCCCCTTTGTAAACCCCGGATGTCCGGATGTAATTTAACCAGGAAATAATCTCCTTTTTTTAATGTCGGAAACATGGAAGCATTGGAATGCATGTTGTACATACGAAGTCCGGATATAAAAAGGACTATCATAGTACAGAGGAGCAATAAGGAGGTAGCTATGATAATAACTTTAATCCTTGACATAAACCGAAAATGTTAATGATCACCTGCAGTCCCGGCAGTCTTTCGCCATTGCATCATCGCCCGGAGGGTTTTTTCATATTCAACACTGTCAGACATCAGCTGCTGAAAATTGTATCCCCGGACACGAACAAGAAATTCCATCATCAAACCCCAGACATAGTGAGGGCGGTGGATGGCTGCAGCCGGATTCCAACTGGCATCATCAAGGTAGATATCGATCCGCTCGGGTATGGTGTACCCGGGATCCCCCGGGGCAACCAACTGGTTTACGCCATATTCGCAATAGCCTTCCGTTTTCCATTGCGGCAGGGTCCGTGAAGCGAAATATCCATAGCTCCGAAACAGGTGGCTCACTTTACTCCGAAATGAGTGGCGCAATTTGGTCCGAAATAGTCATTGGGTAAAGATAAACAAATTCCTAAAACTATACAAAAATAAAAACATTTAGGAATTTTATGGCCGGTTTACGGTGTTTCTAAGAAACCAAAGTCTTCGTTAATATACTGAATCTATACTCATGCTTGGCAGGTTTGCGAAAGCAAAGCTGCTTAGCAGGAGTAATACCGGCACACATGAAGGTTTCTTTTTCGTAAACCTGTTCAGTGTCGGTATAAGTGAAAATGCGAAGCAATTTTTGCTTTGATTCAGTACTACCGATGCCTCCGGGCACACTTTTTTCGCATTCATGTGTTCTTTCGGTATAAAAAGGGTCACCTTGTAAGAGTGAAGGTACTGCCCCGGATCCGTTCTCCAGACCTGTGTACACGCATCCGCTCGCTCCAACTCATTTAATCCTCTGTACCATTTTTCAATACGCAGAAATGGGGAAGGTTTGCCCGATAGCGCGCAAATGAACCGCAAATCTTCCTGTCATAACCAGAAATCATTGCCAAAGGCCTCAGAAGGCATCCAATATTGCATGATTTCAAAGAACGTGGTACGGTTTTTTCCCTTAAAAACATCCAAAACTGTCGATAGCTTCATAGCTCAAATACCACCGCCCGGCGGGTTGTTTACTCATACCTGACAGGTTTGCGCATGCAAAGCTGTTTATACCGACACATAGTGGGTCTTCAGTAAAAGATCTTCAGAGCGGTGTACGGTATTACTGGTTCTAAGCACCACTGTTTCACACTGCTGTCAAGAACCTTTAAGTCTGAGTAATGCCGTACACTGCATGAATGTACATTTTTAGGAAATCCATTCCGTGTCGGTGTAGTTCAATACAGACTCCTCACTTGGTCTTGCAGACCGCTCAGAGTTCTGTTTATTGGGCGCAGGTTATTTTAAATTGTATCACCCCTTAAAACTTCAGTATATGATTCAATTAATGGTTCAGAGACTGCCTGAACCTGTTGAATAATTTGAGGTATTTGAATTTTACTATGCTGCATTGGCTCACTAATCACAGTTAAATCAGCATCTAAGGGTAAGAGGTCTGATTTTATTTCATGAACAAAACCATAGTCTTTTGCTTCTTGAGGATTCAGAGTGGTTCTGTTGTGCATATCCTCTTCTATTTTATGCATTGCTTTACCTGTAGTATCTGCAATAACTCTTGCTATGTTTAGCTGATCAATCCTAATGCTTTTTAAATGTTCATCTATTTGTTTCTCATCCATACTTGAGGGTCCATTGATATTAAATTTGACGCCATGAATAAGAAATCGAGAATGGGGGACTGTACATCTCTTCTTGCCCGCACAGAAAATAATAACTCCAATTGAATCAACACTTCCAAAATTAAAAGTATTAATTTCAATCGGTAATCCTTTTAGGTAATTATATAGCGACAGTCCGTGGAAGACTGATCCTCCGGGGGAAGAGATTAAGATGTTGAGTTTCTCAACTTTTTCTTTTACTTTATTGTCGATTGCTCTAAAAAACAAGTCTGCAGTATTGGGCAATACTGGAGCGAAAAATCTAATGAATGATTCTTTCATTGGTTTAATGTTATTGTGTTACATTTTTATTTAAATCATTATCCATTTAGGTACGAAAACGAATGATTTGGTTATGCAATAAGCTATTTTATAATCGAATTAACTATAAAGGCATTCCAGTATTTCTAGTTCTTTGCTCAATTTCTCCATAGATCTGATTAATATGAGAAAGAATTCTTTGAAACGTTAATTGGCAATACTCTAACCCGTTAGGGTTTCTTCTGAATGTACGGGCAGTAAAATCAGTTCGAGGATCGTCAGGCATAGAAAATACGACAGAAATTTGTTGATTCATTCCATTATCATTCACATTAATATTATAATTCCTCGCTATTAGCACCTCATGAGTCAATGCATTTCTATAATCAGAAAATTCCGCTTTCCATTGTGGATCATTTAGCCTCGCTAATAACGGATCTGCAGGCCTTTGAATATTTAACTGTTCTCCTGCTGTGTTGTAATAAACTCTCCCTGGAAGTGGAATATTAAAATAAATTAAAATTTCTCTAGCCAAAATATCAAGTGCACTACCACTACAATAAAAAAATCCATCAAGATGCATATTAACTTGTTGTAAGAAGGATTCAGAATTTGCCAACATCTCTGTGGCTTCTGTTTCTTCAACAACCGCGACAAGATTTGAATAGTGATATTTTGCACTTTTCAATTTATGAAGCAGTGCATAGTGATATCTATTATATCCTTGCAATATTGCCACTGGAATATTCCCGGTATCACGGTTTGCCTCAAACCAGCGTTGTAGTCTTTGGCAATTTTGGAATCTGTGAATTGGGCTGAACATAAGACTACAGTTTAATTAATTTTAAAACATTTTCTTTTAATGATGCCCTAATGCGACCCTGAATATCTTTTAGTTCAAGAATGTGCCCGCAATTTTCACATTCATATCCCCCATTTTCTGGGAATCTTATGGTACCTCCCGAAGGCGGCTCATCATTAAAAATGGACTCTTCGAACACGTAAACATGTGAGCATTCAGCACAATTAACATTAACATTTATCTTATAAGGCAATTGATCCCTGTGCTCATCTATTATTCTTATTTCTTCTTCAGAGAATGTCGGCCATTCAAGTGTTTTTACTATAAATGGTATACTTAGTTTGCCAACATTATCTTTGAATGTGCATAATATCTCATAATCACCTTGAGACGTAAAACTGAATAAGATGGGGATTGGGATTGTTTGATTCACTGGTTCAGAATTTGCTTCATTGAAATCATAAATCCCTATAGTGGTTTGCTCCTTTTTACCTTTCTTTTTAAGACTTATTATTATTGTGTCTTGACCTGACAAATTATAGACTGTAAAAGTCAGGAAGCAACTTCTTTTGCATGGATAACCCCAGGCATTGAACTGGGTAAAAATCCCTATTGCCTCAATTTTCCCAGATAATTGGGGTTTCGCTACGTCTGAGAGAATCCCTGAACCGAATTTTGGTTTCTTCATTTTATGGTATTTATTGAAATGATATTAAGTTTCTTGTATTGCTAACGTTCCCGGGCTACGTGTGGTTGTTTTGTGGTGGGCCTTGTGCGTTGGCAAACCAATCACGATTAGCCAGTGTTAACCCCAGAATGTTATCCTTAATATTTATACACTGATAATTATATTGTACCTATTTCGGAAAAAATTGTTTGCCAGAAGAACCCATTTTGATATCCTATTAAACAAATTTTTAAGTTATTTTTTCTCAATGTGTTCTGCATAGTAACACGTAAAATAATAGGACTTAAAAAAATGGATATAATGAAGTCATATCTAATTCTTGATAAGTCAAATACTTCTCCTTCTTTAAGCGATTTATATGCTGCAACTGAAAGCATGCCAAATAGAATAGAAATGTAAAGTAAAGAGTAGTGAATTATTTTTGTTTTCTTAGTAAATTCCTTCAAAGTTTCTTCTGATAATATTCCTTGTGTTGGAACCTTACGGCGAAGAAGGTAAAGACTGCATAAAATGGCAGCAATGAACAATAAAATATTCAGTAATTCCATGGCTAAGATTTTTTTATTGTTGTTAAAACTCCTTTAGGGTTTTTTGTTGATTTTATGTTCAATTCTATTGAATCAATCAGGAAAATATCTCTACCTAATAATGCTTCCCTTTTATTATTAATTATTATCCAAGGAGACGATTTCCAATTTTTTACAATTGCCACTGGCATTTTAAAAGGTCCAATGCTATTTTTGCCATTATCTGAAGCAAATGAGATATTGCGTTGATTAATTGTATATTTATAAGGTTCACCCAAATGGTCACCCCTCATAAATGACGAACCAATGTCTGGGGCAGTAATTTGATCAGAAACAATAGTCTGGTTAGTACCACTATCAAAATCTGCATTAGCAATTTTTTGCTCTACCTGCATTATTGTCTTAGGATATTGATCTAATAGTAGTCCATCTAAACCGGTTTCTTCACTAGTTATTCCTTCTTCGCTAATTATTGGTCTAGTATATATATATGGCACTTTCTTATATTTTTCTGCCATCTTAAGTTTCTTTTCATAATCTGGCATATCCCTAAGATTTTTTGAACCATCTACTATTTCATCTCCAACAAATGCAACCCATTGTACTGCCTGTTTCCGAAATTGTGACAAAGCAATAGGCAAGAATAAATTATAATGAGACTCTAAAATCAAATCTTGATAATCTGAATAATAGAAATCCTCCCATCTTATTGAGAGACCGTTTAAGTGTTGAAGAACTCTGTTAGATATTGAAAGTTGATTAACAAGAGATGAAAATAATCTAAATTCTTTACCAGTTAATTTGGTGCGATCATGAAAAGCTGATAAATTCCGGATATTCTGTATTCTTTTATAATACTCTGATATGAATGATGATACAATAGCTATAGGAACAGAAAGACTCTGCTTTCTAATGTTTTGTGCATATACAATTCCATCAGAATTAGTTCCTAACTTAATATCGAGAATATAGAAGGAAGGATTTTCATTTCTGATAAACTTTCTCGCACTTAAGGGTGAATCAAACACTTTACAGCTTATTATGCCATTTGAGCGGTAACTTAATGAGTTAGCATATCCCATTACAGTATCAGGAAAGTCTTCAATCCATACTGAATTGATAGGGCTTAAGGTCTTAGCGAATTTCTGAAGTTCATTACTAATCATTGGATATCTTTTAAGTTATTGATAGGTAGTGAAATAACAAAACGAGTTCCTTTATTGACTTCTGTCCAATCAAGTTGTAACTTACCATTATGTTCTTCAATTGTCTTTTTGGCCCAATATAAACCTATTCCACTTCCCTCTGCACCTTTTGTTGTATAAAAAGCATCAAATATCTTCTTTATCTTATCAAATTCTATCCCTGTACCATTATCTTCTATCCTTATAATAATATTTTTTTTCCCTTTTATAGCTGAGAATGATATTTCCCTATGTTCTTTTCTTCTCTGGATGACAGCATAAGCTGCGTTATTTATCATTATTCGAAACAGATAATTTAAGGACGATTTATCAACTTTGATTGCAATATTTGCATCCCGTAAGCTTTTTTTGAAACTAATCTTTTCATTATTATATTTGGTCTGTGCAAGCAAAATTTGACTCTCGATTATTTCCTTTATGTTGTGGGGTTTTAAATTTAATTTAATCTTTTCTGGACGACCTTCAATTATTTTTCGAAGCATTTTCAAAGCTTCGTTTCTGTGTTTTAAGTTGCGTTCCCACAAATTATAAAGCTTTTGTTTTTCAGTATTAGGCAAATGAGAAAAATACACAATTGATCTGAACTCCTCTTTATCGGAATTCATGCCACTTAACAAGGCCGCTAATTCATGAAGATGTGAACTAGCTGTTAGGTATTGGTATGTTAATCTTTCGCCTACCTGTAAACGTTCAACCATATGTTCCATTTCAGCAGTTGTTGTCAAGGTTTCATCAAGCATCTTATAAGCTTCTTCAATATAGAAATATAGTAATAAGATATTTGCAATTACCTCAGTAATAGGCATTAAGTAGTAAATATCACTAATTGAGAATCTTCCTTTCGTTCTAAAATCGCAAAGTTTTAATACTCCAACGTATTTTTCTTTAACATGTAATGGATAAAAAATTACACTCTCTTCATCTTTATCAGGTTTCGCTAATATGTAGGGCAGAATGATTTCTTCATAGTTATTTATATCATTTACACTTCCAATGATACCAGTTACTAAATGGCTTTCGTGATCTACTTCTTTTGAAATAAAATATGACTTATTTTTAATACAGTATCGGTTAATTCCAGTATTAGTAATAATCTTTATTGGCTCATCATGTTCCTTGTAATACTTTAAAAAACAAATTTCATCTAAGTTATTATTTACAAGTTCTAAAATTTGTACATCTGGACAGCCTGTAAATGTTTCAAGCTCAGATATCACAAATTTGACATATTCTCTCTTATCAAGTGTTTCTGGATTAATATTTGAAAGAGAGGATATGATATTAATGAATCTAGGGTAAAGACAGCCTAATCCTTGTGCAGTTGAAATAAAATCAGGGCATTCTAATCTACTACTTTCAATATGTTCCACCATGATCTAAAAAAAATATTGTTTTATTTCTAGCTTATAGTATTACCTTTAATAAAATTAGGACTTATAAGCTATCGTTTATCTAAAGATCCTCATTTTTTTTCATTTTGGGGTTAACGTACATGTATAACCGCCTTTTTGCACTTGTACAGCAGTTTCGCGGCGCGAAACCGATTCAAGGGCAAATAGCCGGTTGACACAATGTTGTGTGTATTTTATTGTTTTTCAATAAGTTCAGTTAATATTTCAGGATAAATTTTGTCTATTTCGATTTGCAAGTTAAATGTTTCATATATCGCCGTTGCTATTTTCCCAAATTCTACAGCATCTTCAAATTCAATTTTCTCTTTATTTTTTATCCATTGTTGTATAACCCTATTTTTTCCAATTTCGTAATCCCAAAGCGATTGGCCAATATTATCGAAAAATTGAGTTCCATTGATAGTAATTACATTTCGATTTTTATCATAAATAGCATTTTCAACTTTTCCGTTGCCAAGTCCTTGAAATTTGACCTGAGGTTTATTTAATTTTATTGATTTTAGCAAATGTAAATCAGAAAGTTCTTTTCCTAAGGCTGATAGTTGTTCAAATACTTTAACATCTTTTGTGATAGGAATTTTGGGATAATCTATTTGCAATTGTTCAGGAAAACTTGCTCGGTATGTTTTTGAATATAACACGGCATAGATATAATAAAATATTTGTTCTGTTATATTTTTCTTATTATATGTTGATTCTAAAAGCGTTTCAAACTTTACATTAAGATTTGAATATCTTTTACGCTTATCATATGCATCGTGCATGACTTCAGCATCTGTTCGATTAATCCATAATGGGAAAATATAGGATTGACCACCTAGGAAATTTTTATCAACCATACTTGAAGAAACAAAAATATGATTATATAGTTTATCATTGTGGCGCTTTTTTATTATCAATCCAATATTTTCATCAACTGTAAAATTCTTCATGACTGCTTTTCTATCTCTGTCAATAAATTTGCTGTCATAGTATATAACCTTATCTACAAATGGTTTATGAGCATAATTGTAATATTTTAATGAGTCGATTTCCTTGAATTGCTTCTTTACTTTGAGTAAATTAAAGTCAGAAGCGTCCTCAATATTATATGTTTCTTTTCACTAGCGTTGCGTTAACTTTTAATAAAGTTCTTTGAAAAGCTTGATAATTCTACGTTACAGAAGATTTTGTGACGGCGACGATTTGAAATCGGTTTGGATTTACCTTGGATCAAAATTTTCTGATGAACCAAGGGAAGATGGTATTTGCTCAACTGATGGACTTTGCCTCGCAGGATGTGTTCAAATGGTGCGTCAAACGGTACGATGGCAACTATAGAGCTAAAGAGTTTACCTGTTGGCGGCAGTTTCTATGTATGTCATTTGGTCAATTGACTCATCGTGAAAGTATTAGTGATACACTTCTGTGTTTGAAGCTTCATTCTGATAAGCTCTATCATCTTGGCGTTGGAAAAGTTGTCAATAAATCTACCTTAACCAGAGCAAATGAAAATAGGGACTGGAGAATCTATCAGGACTTCGCCTTGAAGCTGATCGAGCTTGCAAAAGATCTCTATAAGTTTGACAATCAATTAGAAGTAAATTTGAAAGGACGTGTGTTTGCAATTGATGCGACCGTCATCGATTTATGTCTAACGGTATTCTGGTGGGCCTCTTTTAAATCAACTAAAGCAGCAGTAAAAATGCATACGATGTTGGATCTAAAGACCTCTATACCAGAGTTTATTTTGGTAACAGAAGGTAATGTTCATGATGTAATTGCGCTGGATTCGTTTGATATAGAAAAAGGAAGTTATTACGTGATGGACAAAGCCTATGTTGATTATAAGAGACTTTTTCGGATCCATGACGAAAGGGCTTACTTTGTAGTAAGAGCAAAGACTAACCTTGACGCTAATGTTGTGGCGTCAAGAGAGGTGGATGAAGCTACTGGTGTACTGTCAGATCAAACAATTGTATTAACAGGGCAAAATAGCTCAAAACGTTATCCAGGGAAACTTAGACTTATTCAGTACTATGATGAAGACACGGATAAATTATTCTTCTTTCTCACCAACAACTTTAAAATCAGTGCCTTGACTGTAGCCAAGCTTTACAAGCACAGGTGGTATATCGAACTGTTTTTCAAATGGATCAAACAGCACTTGAAAATCAACCATTTTGGGGCCAAAGTGAGAACGCAGTTAAGACTCAGATTTGGATCGCAATTGCAACTTACGTTATCGTGGCAATTGCAAAAAAACGACTTAATTTACCTCACTCATTATACGAAATCCTTCAACTGGTAAGCATTTCAGCATTTGATAGAACACCACTAAGGCAAACCTTTTCTAACAAGAATTATCAAGATGTCAAAGAACAATTTTATAATCAATTGAAAATGTTTTAACTAAGACGCAACGCTAGTGGTTTCTTTTATTAAATCAACTGAAAATGCTATAAAATTGTTTAGTCTTCTTTTCAAAATTTCAGAATTTTCAGCTAAGATAAAATTGTCTCTTCCAGTTGTGACACCGCTTGTATTTTCTTTTAATATTTCATCTACTGCCCAAAAAGTGTTATATAGATCAGGATTAGAAAAATTCTTTTTTTCAAAGAAGAAATGATTTTCGTTTATTTCTATTTCATGTTCGTTTGTGAATGAAGTAAAAAGATTATTTTTTATAAGAAAATCGTATTTAAAATCACGGTCACCGAATAAATCTTTATAATATAATTTTGCATAAGAAATTTCCTTCTTGCTTTTCGTTTTCACAAGAAACATAATTGCCGTACCTACCCGAATATCAAATACATTTTGATCTTTACCTCCGTCAGGCGATTTTTCGTATAATTTACCATGCAGGTTTAATATATAAATTTTATCGAAAGTCAAAAGCAATTGTTTTCGCAAACCTTTGGCTGCTGCAATATTTAAATATGTGTTTTTAGTAATTAACCCTATTACGCCGCTACCCGATTTTTCAATTTTCCAATGGCTGTAACGAATAAATTTAATGTAATCATCCGAAAGTATTTGAATATTTTTTTCATCCTTTACATCTTCCTTGTAAAGTTTCATCATATCAGTTTCGAAGTGTGACTTATTGTACGAAGCTATTGAATAGGGTGGGTTACCAATAATTGCTAAAATTGGTGTTTCTTTCTTAATTGCATTAGCTTCATTTGCTTCTTCTGCAAGTGATGTTAGTCCTGGCAACATGGGCATGTCAACAACATTGGCATCAAGTGTATTAGTTAAATATAATTGAAAACGATCTTTGTTGTCAAATGTATAGCCGTGTTCCTGCAATAAATACGACATTTTCAGGTGTGCAATTGCATATGGAGACATCATCAATTCAAAACCATAAAAGTCTTTAAGAATATGTCTTTTAATAAATCCGCTTTTATCTCCGTCGCCAAAACAATCTACAAATGTTTTAATTGCTTTTTGAGTCGCCTCGGCTAAGAAAGTTAATGTTCCACCCGCAGGGTCAAGAACTTTTACGCTAGTGTCAGCAAAACCTGATTTATTGAAATCTTGTATTAAAATTTCATCTACCGAATTTACAATATATTGAACAACTGGTTCTGGTGTATAATAAACGCCCCGTTTTTCACGGGTAGTAGGATCGTATTTGTTAAGGAAGGTCTCATAAAAGTGAATAATTGGATCAGTGCCTTTACCTTGCTTGTAAAAATCGTTTAAAAGCTTTGTAGCATCAGATACACTTAATACTTCTGCAATATCGTCAATAATCACTTCCATTTGTTGTGGCAATTTTCCCAACGAAATAAATTCAAAAACATCTCTTAAAATTCCTATTGTTGGCGGAATATTATCAACTGCATTCTTTCGGTTAAAAGTTTCATCTTGATTTGCCCTTGTTTTAGCTGCAAACATTCCATAAGCGATAGTTTGTGAATATAAATCGGCAAATTCACTTTCTTGTAACCCAGAAATTAAATATTTTTGGAATGCGTTATAAAAACCTCGTATGTAATTCCTTTTATCGGTATTTTGAAGCTCTACACTTATTATTTCATCACGTAAAAATCTTGTTCGCTTTGCCAATTCAAGCGCCAAACTTTCAGCAATAAATATTTTCGGAAGTGAAAAATCAAAAAACTTGTCTAATAAACGTTCAAAATCTGCCTGATTTTCAACTGGTGGTATCGTTTTTAGTTTTTTAGCTATAAATGGTCTGCCAATCGAAACTTTTTCAATTAATTCACCATTGCGATACAACCTAAATTCATAAAAGTCAGTTAAAATTACATTTGGAAATGTTTCAAGGTATCGTTTTAATTGCTCTGAATTTTCTGTTCTATTCAAATCTGTTTCGGGAACTTTTGCTTCAATGTATCCAACAATTTTGTTGTCACCGTCCCAAATTCTAAAATCAGGGTTACCAGCTTCGGTCTTTTTGGGTAATATGGTAACACTAACTTTTTTTTTATTGATTGAATTTGCAAAATCATTCATTAAAGTAGCAACAGAAGGATAATAACTTTCTTCTCGCTGGTCTTCATGAGCTGCAGTTTTGGCGATTTCTTCTAAGTATTTTTTAATCATTCAACAAATTTATCAATTTTTCTGGAAGGTTGATTTTTTTTTAAGTTCAATTGCACACAACGCCATGTGCAGAAGCCGGCCCCGGTACTCACCTCACTATTTTCCCAGAGGCCGGTGGGCTGGCATTTGCACAACGTTATGGGCTGGCCACTTTCATAAGTACTTTTTTAATGCTTCCAAGGTTATAATGCTCATAAACAACCACCTGCTCTTCCGGACTTCAACTTTTTTTTATCATAGATACGGTAGACTCATGGCCAAATGTCCTGAACTCGCAGATCCGATTGTCTTTTGATCATCCATTTTTTTTCTATTCTGCTTGCCCATAACATGCCAATACCCGAACGTTCCGGTATTTTCACTTTGGTTCTATTGCGACATTTACGCCGATATTTCCGGTAGACGCACCTTTAGTTTCTGCTTTGCTTTCTATTATTGAAATAACTGCACCAATTGGTGAGGAAGCGGATATGTCAGCCGGATTTAATCCGGGTGAAAGATCAGGGCGGGGTGGAAGTGCCGGAGGGTTTTGTATGGTACGGATGGCCGGGTTCACGTTTCCACGGCGGATTCGTTGAGGACATCCTGTACCATTTTGACGATGCCTTTTTTATCGAACGGCTTGGGCAGGTAATGGGAGCAGCCGCCGGAGAGCATCTTTTCCCTGTCGCCGCTCATGGTATAGCCGGTGACGGCCACGATGGGGATGTCGGTATAGCCGGGCAGTTTGCGGATCTCCAGGGCGGCCTGCAGGCCGTTCATTCCCGGTCCGAGGTTGATGTCCATGAGGATGGCCTGGTAGGGTTTCATGGAAGCCATACGCACCGCGGTCTGGCCGTCCCTGGCCACATCCATCCTGCAGATGTCTTTGAGGAACATGACGGTAAGTTCGATGTTCACCTGGTTGTCTTCCACGATGAGGATCTCGGGCAGGCTGGCGCCTTCCGGCTTCACCGGCCTGGACCGGGGCTGTTCTTCGGCGGCTTTCATGATCCTGGCACGGGATTCTCCGTTCACGGGCGCTTCCCGGGCCTGGGGGAAACGGACGTGGAAGGTGGAGCCTTTGCCCAGGCTGCTGTCGATCAGTATCCTGCCATTCATCAGCTCGGCCATCTTCTTGCTGAGGGTGAGGCCCAGGCCGCTGCCTTCGTGTGTCCGTCCGTAACCGCTGCTCAACTGCCGGAACTCATGAAAGACGGCCTCGTAGTCGCTCCTGGCAATGCCAATGCCGGTATCGCTGATGGCCAGCTCGGCCCAGTATTTTCCGCCCAGCAACTGGGAGCTGATCCTCACGGTGATCTTGCCCTTGAGGGTGAACTTTACGGCATTGTCGAGCAGGTAGCTGGTGATCTGGTTCAGCAGGGTGCGGTCGCAGAAGGCAAAGACGGCTTCGGAGGCGATCAGCTCGAACTGCAGTCCTTTTTCGGCGGCTTCGGCCTCAAACTGGGCCAGGGTGCCTGCAATCTCCTGGCGGATGTCGAGCCTGCGGATCTCCAGCTTGATGTTACTGGCTTCAATCTGTGCAAGATACATGATAGAATCCAGGGTGGCCATCAGGCGGTGGCCGGATGTATATATGGTATCGGCCATCTCCTCCATGCTGTCGCCTTTCAGGTGTTCCCTGAGCAGGCGCGAATAGTTGAGGATGGCGTTCATGGGGGTGCGGAACTCGTGGCTGAGGTTGGCCAGCAGGGTGGATTTGAGCTTGCTGCTTTCCTCGGCGGTTTCCTTGGCTTTGCGGAGCTCCTCCTCCTTGGTCCAGCGGTCTACCGCCATGGCCACCTGGCCGGAAACGAAGATCAGGATCTTTTTATCGGTCTCGGTGTAACGTACGGCCTTCTCATAGCTCTGCACCACCAGGGCCCCGATGGTTCTGTCCTTGGTCTTCAGGGGAACGCCGAGCCAGTCGTAGGTCAGGGTGCCCATCACCTCCAGTTCGCCCTTGGAAACCAGGTTGTTGATCAGGGACTGGGTGGCAAGGACGGGTTTGGCCGTCCGGAGGACGTATTCGGTCAGTCCCTTTTTCATCCTGCGCGGCGAAGGGGGATAGTCGTGCTCATCCACGAAATAGGGAAAGCTGAGCATGTCCACATCCTGGTCGTAATAGGCGAAATAGATATTTTTGGCCGGCATCAGCGCTTCGATGATGCTGTGGATGGAACGGTACATTTCATCCATGCTGCCGCTGCTCAGGGCGATGTCGGCGATCCGGTAGGTGGCGTTGCGCAGGTGTTCGGCCTTTTTGAGTTCGGTGATGTCGTGGTTGATGATCAGCAGGCGCTGCACCCCTTCGAATTCGACCATGGAGCCGTTCACCAGCATGTGGATTTCCTGTCCCGAACTGTTGTAATGTATGGTCTCGAAATTCCTGAACCCGTTGTTTACCAATGTTCTGGCTATTTGTGTCCGGCCTTTGGCAACGTCTTTGGTGAGGTCCTTGAGGCTCATCTGCAGGAGCTCATCGCGGCTGAATCCGTAGATTTCCACCGCACGGGTATTGGCCGAGCAGATCTGTTCGCTTTCGGGGTCTATGATGAGAATGGCGTCATTGGCCCTGTCGAGCAGTTCCTTGTACTGCTGTTCGGATTTTTTCACGGCCTGTTCCGCCAGTTTCCTTTCGGTGACGTCCATGGCAAGGGTGATGACCTCATGTTCCCCGGCGGGAACGATCCTTGCCTCGAAATAACGCTGGCCCACGGGCAGGTCGATATCATACTGGATATACCTGATCTCCCTGGTATCGAGGCATTCCTGGAATGCCTGCAGGACCATTCCGACGGTTTCGCCGGGAAAAATATCGCTCAGGTGGGTACCCACGATACGGTCGGCAGGGAGGGCGAGTTTGGAATGGTCGGTGGCCCAGTAGTCGAGGTAGTAGCCGTCGCGGTCGAAGAGGAAGATCAGGTCAGGAATGGCTTTGAGGATCATCCGCAGCCTTTCCTCGCTCCGTTTCACTTCTTCTTCCGAACCTTTTTGTTCGGCGATGTCGATGATACCCCAGAGGGAGTGGGAATAATCATGATCACCCTGGTGGAGGATGGCCCTGAGCAGCACCGGGAATTTTTCGCCGTCGAGGCTGACCACGGTGGTTTCGGCGCTGAAGGTCATATCACCTCCGGCAATGGCGAGCAGGATGTCCACCACCACCGGCCAGCTCTCGGGTGCGATAATCCTGGGGAAAGAAACAAACAAGTCCTCCCGGGAGACTGCAGCAAAGAGTTCCAGGGTAAAGGTATTGACATCCAGGAAATGAATCTTCGGAATGACCTGGGTGATGATTTCAGGGTGCTGGTCGATGTAATCCCTGAGCCCTTTGCCGTGTTGCTGCAGAAGTTCGTCGAGGTATTCCTTCACCCCGCCCAGGCCGGCCTCCCAGACAGACAGGTTCATGGACTGTATCAGTTGCTGATAGACACTTTCACTATGCTGGCTGTTGGTTGGGGAGTGTTGTTTATTGGTCATACATCAGGCCTTTAGGTGCTGCCGGTGCCGGATCCTTATCAATAATGGACAATCGCCTGGCCAGAAAACCCCTTAACAACTAAAACACACAGAACCAATCATTTAATGAAAAGTGACGTCCTCTCAGGTTTCCGTGTCTTTGGTGTAAAGCCGCTTTCTGAAACAAGCACGCATATCCTTCATACCTATTTATAACATAAAACCCGAAATGTCCCACCCGGATCAAAAAAAAATTATCAGGCCCGGCTGCTGTCTTCCGGGGCCTGGTCGAAAGATTCATCCATATTCATTTCGATGGACCGGTCGATTTCAATTTCGAAGCCTTCGCTGAGGGAGCCGAGGAAGGCATCGTCCAGTTCATCTTCGAACTCTTTTTCGCCTTCGCCCAGTCCGAAGTCATCCAGCGAGAGGTCGGCATCTTCGGGCATGGCGTCGGGTGCGACGGCAGTTTTTTTCTGGAGGACACCTTCGCTGTGAACGCAGCGCGGGTACTGCAGCCCGTTATCGGCCTGGACGATCCTGGACAGTTCGAGGTAGAAGGTTTTCAGGTTCAGGAAGTCGTATTCATAGATGAGCCGCTGGTGGGGGTCTTCGATGAAGTCCCTCAGCCTGGCATCGGCCATCAGGAAGGTCTTCACCCTTTTGTTCCGCTTATCCTGTTCTTCTTCATCGCTGCTCTCCTCCTCCACCTGCATATCGAGCAGGGTAATCTCGCTGAGTTTATACCACTTGGTATTACAGATGGAGAATGAAGCCAGTTCATTCGAATTGAATTCCAGCAGGCGGACCAGGTAATTATGAAAATCGAGGAAGGTCTGGCTGGCCAGAATCTCGACATCTCTCACAAAATCATCCTGTTCATCGGTCAGGATCCTGAAACGGTAGGCATGCATTGATCAGCAGTTTTAACCGGATAAAAGTATTAATATTCTTTGACAGCTTTAGCGGCTATGGTTCATTTTTTTTTGACAGACCCAGTTTGCTTCCTTCTTCGAGCATCAGTGTATAAGCGGCATCAAAGGCATTGGGGATGATGCCGTCGAGGATGGCTTCACGGATGGCGGTTTTGATGATACCCACTTCCACGGAGGGGGGGATCCCGAAGGTTTCCATGATCAGCTCGCCGCTGACGGGGGGTTGCCAGTTCCTCAGCCGGTCTTTTTCTTCGATTTCCACCAGTTTTTGCCGGACGATGCGGAAGTTTCCGAGGTATTTTCTGACTTTTTCAGGATTTTTGGAGGTGATATCGGCTTCACAGAGCATCATCAGGTCGTCGATATCATCCCCGGCATCGAACAGCAGCCTTCTGACGGCGGAATCCGTCACTTCTTCCTCGGCCAGGACGATGGGTCGCAGGTGAAGCAGCACAAGTTTCTGCACATAGCGCATTTTTTCGTTCATCGGCAGCTTCAAATTGCGGAAGATGAGGGGAACCATTTTCGCGCCCCGGAATTCATGTCCGTGGAAGGTCCAGCCGCTTTTGGGATCGAACCTTTTGGTGAGGGGTTTTGCGATATCGTGCAGCAGGGCGGCCCAGCGGAGCCAGAGGTTATCGGAGCTCAGGGCCAGTTTGTCGAGTACCTCGAGGGTATGGAGGAAGTTATCCTTATGGCCTTTCCCGTCCACGTACTCAGCGCCTTTGAGGGCGACGAACTGCGGGAAGATCTTTTCAAGGACGCCGGTTTCAAACATCATCATAAAACCCGTGGAAGGTTTGGGGGCCAGGATGATTTTATTGAGTTCGTCGGTAATTCTTTCCACCGAGACGATGCCAAGCCGGTGGGCATTGTTGCGGATGGCCAGGTAGGATTGTTCCTCAATGGTGAATCCGAGCTGGCAGGCGAAACGGATGGCGCGCATGATACGCAGGGGGTCATCGGAATAGGTCACATCCGGATCGCGGGGTGTACGGATGATGCCTGAAGCAAGGTCTTTGAGTCCCGAAAACGGATCCTGCCACTTACCGAAATGATTGGAATTCAGCTGGATTGCCATCGCGTTGATGGTAAAGTCGCGGCGAAGCTGGTCGTCTTCGAGGCTGCCGTTTTCGACCAGGGGTTTGCGGGAGTTTCTGCGGTAGGATTCTTTTCTGGCCCCGACGATTTCGATCTGGCAGGGACCGTAGGTAAAATGGGCGGTACCGAAGTTCTGGAAGACATTGACCGGGCTTGTCACGCCGAGTTCTTCAGCGAGCAGACGGGCGAAGGTCTCCCCGTTGCCGACCACCGTAAAGTCGATATCATTACCGGGTCTTCCGAGGATGACATCACGGACAAAGCCACCGATCACGAACACCGGGTTTCCCAGCCTGTCTGCCGCTGCGGTGGCGGCTTTGAACAGGGGGCTGTCGAGCGCTTCGCGGAAGAGCTCCAGTATCTCAGGGTTGTGCATGGGTGCCGTTAGAGGTTAGGTCGGCGGCAAAGGTACAAAGACAAACCCAAACCGGCTGCGGAGATTCCCGGAGAAAAAGCTGTGCGGGGGCTTTTTTATTTGAAAGGCTGTTGTATTTTTGCCGGGTGATTCGGAAAAGATAACATTCAAAAAATTAGATGATTATGGCAAAAAGAACAATTGTTGCGATGCCCGGTGACGGGATAGGGAAAGTGGTACTGGAAGAGACCATCCGCGTGCTGGATGCGGCCGGCTTTGAAGCTGACTATGTGGAAGGCGACATTGGCTGGGAATTCTGGTGTAAGGAAGGGAACCCGCTGCCTGACAGAACGATCAGTTTGCTGGAAGAACACAAGATCGGACTCTTCGGGGCCATCACCTCCAAACCAAAGGACAAGGCTGCAGCCGAACTGGCACCGGAGCTGAAAGAGCAGGGCTTTACCTATTACAGCCCCATCGTATCGATGCGTCAGCATTTCGATCTGGACATCTGTATGCGTCCCTGCCGGACATTCAAAGGCAACCCCCTGAATTTCGTCCGTCGCGGCGCCAATGGCGGCATTGACGAGCCGGTGATCGACACCATGATTTTCCGTCAGAATACGGAAGGACTGTATGGCGGCGTGGAATGGACCAATCCTCCCGACCAGGTGTACGATGCCCTGATGACCCATAAGAAGTTCAAAGAGAACTTCGGATGGTGTCCGCGGGAGGAGCTGGCCGTATCGACGCGTATTTTCACCAGGAAGTATGTCACGCGCATTGTGAAAGCCGCATTTGAATACGCCAAAGGAAGAGGCTTTGATACGGTTTATGTATGCGAAAAGCCCAATGTGATCAGGGAGACCTCCGGCATGATGCTGAAGGTGGCCCAGGAGATGAGCAAAAACGAGTACCCCGGCATCCGCGTGAGTGATGTGAACATTGACGCCATGATGATGTGGCTTACCAAGAACCCCGAGTATTACAACGTGATCGTGGCGGGGAATATGTTCGGCGACATTGTTTCCGACGGTTTTGCCGGTTTGACGGGCGGACTCGGTTTTGCCTGCAGTGCAAACATTGGGAAGGATGTGGCTGTTTTTGAGCCCACGCACGGTTCGGCACCCAAGTATGCCGGATATGAGACTTCCATTGTGAATCCCATCGCCATGGTCTTATCGGCCTGTATGATGCTGGATCATATCGGCGAGGGAGCCATGTCGGCCCGTATCCACAAAGCAGTGGCTGCCGTTGTGGAAGAAGGCAAGGTCAGGGCATACGACATGCTCAAGCTGAGCGGTTCGCCGGATGTGATCAGCAAGGGTGCTGCTTCCACCAGGCAAATGGCCGGTGCCATCATCTCCAAATTATAATCATCATGGAACATATTGAAGAAAAATATATCCTCCAGGCCAGGGAATTATGGCCTGAGCTGGAATGGATCACGGATGCGAAGCTGAAGGAACAGACGACGCTTACCTGGGCATTGGCGCTTCAGAAGAGCGTGCTGACTCCGGGCGACCTGAACAGCATTCCTTTCACCCTGCTTTGCGGGCCCGACCTGAAGGTCACCTTCATGGACCACAAGCGGGCCGTGGTACACATTGCCAGGGATGCCGGCCACAAGATGAACGATTTTTTTAAAAACGACCTGCCGGTGGACATGGATGTGTTGATTGCCGGCGCCATCCTGGCCGATGTGGGCAAGCTCCTGGAATATGAAATCAAGGACGGAAAATCGGTACAGGGCAGTTACGGCAAGTATCTCCGCCACCCCTTTTCCGGCGTGTCCCTGGCCGAGATGTGCGGGGTACCGCCTGCCGTTTGTCACATCATTGCCACCCACGCCGGGGAAGGCAATATGGTGAAGCGGTCGACAGAAGCATATGTGGTGCATCATGCCGACTTCATGACCTTTGAACCATTCCGTGAACGTTTGAAAATCTGAGACTTATGAAGATGACTATGATTGAGAAGATCATTGCCGCGCATTCGGGCAAAGATCATGTATTTCCCGGGCAGATTGTGGATGTCATCATCGACGCCAGGGTAGCCCGTGATTTCGGGGGTGCCAATGTGGTGAAGAACCTCCTTGACAACGGGCTTGAAGTGGACGATCCTGCGAGGACTTTTTTCACCTTCGACTGTAATCCGGGCGGATCGGACCAAAAGTATGCGGCCAACCAGCATTACTGCAGGCAGTTTGCCCGTGAGAAAGGCATCAGGGTATACGACGTGGATGCGGGGATAGGGACGCACCTGGCGATGGACCGTGGCCTCGCCTGGCCGGGTAGCACCTTTGTCTCGACAGACTCTCACGCCAACATCATGGGTGCGATCGGTTCTTTCGGGCAGGGCATGGGCGATCAGGACATTGCCGCGGCCTGGGCCCAGGGATCCATCTGGTTCAAGGTTCCGGAATCGGTGAAGCTCACCCTGAAGGGGCCGAGACCGGCAGGGGTCACTGCCAAGGACATAGCCCTGAACCTGCTGGCGCATTTCGGTGCGAACAAGCTGCTGGGGTATTCCGTGGAGATCTATGGTGAAGCGGTGGATGCGCTGACGCTTGACGAGCGTATCACCATCGCGAGCATGGGTACGGAGATGGGTGCCATCATCCTGTTCTTCACTCCCAATGCAGCGATCATGCAGTACTGCGAGGCAAAGACCGGAAGGAAGCTTGAGGCGGTGGCGGCCGATGCGGATGCAGCCTACGCCGAAACGCATGAGCTTGACCTGAGCAGCTTTGTCCCCATGGTGGCCATGCCGGGACATCCTCATGACAATCAATCCGTTGCGGAGGTAAGAAGCAAGAAAATCGATTCAGCCTTTATCGGCAGTTGTACCAACGGCCGCATCGAGGATCTGAGAACGGCCGCCGCTATTCTGAAAGGGAAAAAGCTTGCGCCCGGCGTGGTGCTGAAGATCGTTCCCTCCACCGACGAGATCTGGCAGCAGGCCATGGAAGAAGGTCTGATACAGGTGTTTAAGTCGGCCGGCGCCCTGGTTTCCAATGCAGGTTGTGCAGGATGTGCGGCCGGACAGGTCGGTCAGAATGGTCCCGGCGAGGTGACCATCTCCACCGGCAACCGAAACTTCGAGGGGAAACAGGGAAAAGGCTATGTATACCTGGCATCTCCTGCCACCGTGGCCGCGTCTGCCGTGGCAGGCTTTATCACGGGTCCGGACCAGATCCCGGCACAGCCCGCCATCTTCGGCAACACCCCTGTCCTTTCGTCCAAAGTGAAGGAGAAAGCGGTGGTCGAACCCAAACCCATGCTCATCGAAGGCAGGGTATGGCTCATCCTGAAGGATGACATCGACACCGACATGATCTTCCACAACCGCTACCTGACGATCACCGACATCAGGGAGATGGGACAGTACACCTTTGACAACCTCAGGGGTTGGGAAGATTTTGCGAAGAAGGCCGGGACCGGCGACATTGTCATCACCGCGAGGAACTTCGGTGCAGGCAGTTCGCGGCAGCAGGCGGTGGACTGTTTTGTTTCGCTGGGAGTGCAGGCTGTGATTGCGGAATCTTTCGGGGCCATCTACGAGCGGAATGCCATCAATGCCGCTTTTCCCATCCTTACATACAAGGCCGGGCTATTGGAAGAGATCGGGCTGAGTGACGGCGACAGGGTAAGGATAGACATGGAGAAGGGAAGCATCGTGAATCTGAGCAATCAGAAAGCGGCCAGTCTGTCGCCGCTGAATGAGGTTCAGCTTGCGATCATCCGCCGTGGCGGATTGCTTGGCTGATCGTAGCGGCCGGTTTAGAAGTTTCGTTTAGCCGTCATGCGGTGCGTTCTAATTCTCTTTATTTACAACACATAGGCACATAGATCACATAGATATTTACCCTATGTGTCCTATGTGGTTCAATTAATTCTGGTATGCAGGTTAGGGGTTTATTGGTTTAGAAGTTGAGTTAACTGTTTAAGGTGTACAGTTTAAGGTTTAATGCTTTGGCAAGACATTACAAGTAAATATTTATTATATTAGTGGAAAATTTCCACTGATGAAAAGAATATTTATGGATGTCGTGTTATTGGCATCCTGCCTGCTGTCTGCAATGCCCTTTGCTCCCTTATCAGCCAACGACCTTGGTGTTGTGGCATTGCTCAGTCCGCTTTCTTCGACAGGACTTGGTCCCAATGAACTGATCACGGTGCGGATCAGGAATTTCGGGGTGAATGACCAGGTAAACTTTCCTGTTTCATACCAGTTAGACGCGGGAACACCGATTATTGAAACCTGCGTGTTCCTGGTACCCGCGGGGGATAGCCTGGATTACACCTTCGCCTCCCCGGGCGATTTTTCCGCCTGGGGTCCCCATGCGCTGCTTTGTTGCACGGCCCTTGCGGGAGACCAGCAGCCGGGGAACGACTGCGGCAGTTATACGGTGACCAAGGTGCTGCCCGTGTACAGCGACACCCTCCGTCCGGCTCCCTACCCTTACTGGACCGGAACCACCACGATCAACAGCCTGACGGAGCAGGGGCTGATACGGACGCAGCCGGCGGGAAGCATGGTGAGAGAAGCAGGCTGGGCCAAATTCGATCTTTCCGGGCTCCAGGCAAACACCCCCTTCACCCAGATGAAACTGGCCTATTACGTGGAAGCCGTCACGGGAGCGCCCGACCTGATGATCACCGGAGCGGGTGTCGATCCTCTGCTGACGCCGCCCGGACAACTGATGCAGGCCATCACTTCCGGTACCGATTACCTGCACATCCCCTGCGGATACAGCCCGGGGTGGCATGTCTTCGACCTGCCGCCACAGGCCCTGAACGACCTCCAGGCGTCGGTCACCCAGGAATGGTTCACCCTTGGCTGGAAGGAAATCACGGCCTGCACGGCCTGCAATGCCATCAGCATCGGCGGGTGGAATTCCGGTGCACATCAACCCTGCCTGGTGGTTTCCTTCAACCATATCCCCTGTCCCAACGACGCAGGTATTGCCGGACTTGTTCAACCCCTCAGCGGCAGCGGCCTTGGATCTAACGAACCCGTCGCGGTAGCCGTTCAGAACTTTGGCACCGGCCCCCTGGCCAATATTCCCCTATCCTACCAGATCACAGGCAGTCCGGTGGTGAATGAAATCATTCCCTTATCGCTTGCTGCCGGCGCTTCGCTCATATACACCTTTACCCAGACCGCCAATCTGATGCCCTACGGCACCTATTCCCTGCAGGTATGTACCAAGCTGCCCGGAGACTGCTTCCCCTATAACGACTGCAACACATACCATATCACCCATTCCCTGCCCCTGATCAGTGATACCCTGCGGCCGTTCAGCATTCCCCACTGGACGGGCAGCACCGACGGTTTCACCTTCACTCAGCAGAGCCGGATCAGGTTGCGACCGGATACGGCTGCCCTGCCCCTGGAGGCTGGCTATGCTAAATTCACGGTCAACATACCGCCGGGTGCGAATATCAGGGAAGCAGCACTGCATTTTTACACAGACAGCAGCGGCGGAGTCCCGTCCTATGCTATCACAGGCCTTAACACCGACCCGCTGAGCGGCAGCCCTTCCCAGGTCATGAACCAGATCGTCAACGGAACCGGCTACCTGCAGTTTACAGGCGCTACAGGCACGGGATGGCGGGTCTTCCAGCTTCCTGACCAGGCCATGGCAGATATTTCAACAGGAAGCATCAACAACTGGTTTGCCCTGGGATTCCATCTGAAGAATCCGTGTGTGTCATGCGCTTTCATGGACATCGACGGTTGGAATGAGGCACATCCGCCATATATCGTGGTGAAATACCTGACGCCCTTCGCCCATGATGTGAGCGTGGTATCCATCGAAAGCGATCCTATCCTGGCTGCAGGGAGCAACTATGTCCGGGCGGTCATCAGGAACAATGGCATGAATACAGAAACTCTTAATGTAACATGCACTGCTTCAGGAGGATACTCTAATACCCTGAATATCCAGCTGGGTGTGGGTTTGAGTACATCGCTGCTGTTTACAGGCTGGAATGCCGTTGCCGGCAATGCCCAGGTCACTGTGAATGCACAGCTTCCAACCGACGGATACCAGCCGGATAACATCATGACGAAGGCCGTGGCTGTGGAGGCGGGTCTGACCACCGCCTATGCCTACAATAACCACGATCCATCCGGTCAATTGCCGGAAGGGCCGGTACGCTTTTACCTGGAACACCCTGAGTTTGTGACGTCCATCACTTCGGCCGGTCTCAACGGCACGGTCGGCGGAGGTTGCTGGGCCAATGGCATCTGGTATGTCACGGAAAATTTTCCCGGGAACTCCAACCTGATCACCATCGATCCCCTGAGCGGCAGCACTGTCATGATCGGTTCACTGGGAGCAGCGGTGAGTGATCTGACCTGGGATGACCACAGCGGAACCCTGATCGCCCTGGTTTCAGAGCAGGACAGCATCGGCGCCTACCATGCCGCCTTGTTTCTGGTTGACCCTGCCACGGCGGTAATGACACCCTATTACACGGCAGGTCCTGTCGGCATGCCATCAGGACTGGCCTGTAACCAGAACGGCCTCATCTTCATCAAGGAAATCAGCAACCAGAAGCTCATCGTCCTGGATCCCCTGACCATGGCCACCGAGGTACGCTACGGAACCACCGTTTCAGCCGGGGACGCCGCTTTTAAAAAGTCGGACAACAGTCTTTATTACATCCAAAGGGATGGCGGCAATATGCTTTACAAATCCGCCACGGACCCTGCATGGCTGCAAGTGGTCGGACCCTTGCAGGGAGGTGCGCAACTCAGCGGCTTAGCCATAGCATACACTCCTCAGATACAGACAGTTGACCTTGCCGTCGACCGGATCGTACAACCCGTTTCCAACTCACTGACACCGGGAGCGGTGGAGGTGCGGATCTATAACCGCGGGGCAACGGCCATCACGGATTTCCAGATCTGCCTGGCAACGGCCACGGATACGATTTGCGAAAACTGGTCCAACTGGGCTTGGCCTCCGCTGCCTTCCGGCACGACGATCGATTACTTATTCATCTCCCAGGTCGATCTCAGCGATCCAGGCACCCATTGTTTGAAGGCCTGGGTTCAGGATGTACAGCCGGCTTCCGACCTCAATCCATACAATGACACCACCTTCAAATGTATTTACAATGCCGTTCCGGGCCCGGTCCAGTGTTATCCTGCCTATATCCAGGAAGCGGAGATCTGCGGCAACGACGACAATGGTGGCTGTTTGTCGGCACCCCAGGTGTTCGTTGACATCCAGGATGGGGAAAGTTATTGCGGAAGTCTCTGGAAGGCAGGAATATACCGCGACAGCGACTGGTACCGTTTTACCCTGGCAGCGCAGCAATCCGTGGAGATCAGTGTTGCTGCGGGAATTGACCTGGATGTGGTGGTGAGGAGTCTTCCGTGCTGGAGCGGCCATACGGCAGCATTTAAGACAATACAGAAACAGCAGAGCGACAGCCTGCTGCTGGAAGAGCTTCCGGCGGGCCAGTATGCTATTGCCTTTGTGATCAACGGGAATGAAGCCGATGTACTCTGTAACGGCACAAACAACTACAGCTTTCAGTTCAAACATGCACCCCTGACAAGCTGCAAGGCAGGCGCCGCCTATCCGCACTGTGACGCATACATTTCGCACGTTTCGGCAGGAGTGATCAACAACAGCAGCGGGACAGGGCTTGTGCAGGGTTATTCAGACTACCGGCAGCATACTACTGCGATGCAGACCGGAAACAGCTATGCCATCCTTGTGATGAACGGCAATCCGGGCATTCCGGCCCGATGCGGCATCTGGGCCGACTGGAACCGTGACGGGGACTTTGACGATCCGGGGGAAAGCATCCCGGCGGGCTCCGGCGCTCCCGGTCCGGGACCCTATGCCGCCGTGATCACGCCTCCACCCTCCGCGGTGGCGGGACTTACCACCCTCAGAATCAGGGTGACGGGCGACTCCCTGCTGATGCCCTGCGGTATCAGTCAGACCGGTGAGGTGGAGGATTATTCCGTTGAGCTGCTGATCATCAACAATCCTGCTGTGACCATCGCCGGGTCGCTCAGCGATTCCTGCGCCGGGGTGAAAACAGTGCCTGTGATGGTACAGGATCTGCAAAACGTAAACCATATGAACCTTCTGCTGAACTGTGGCAGCGGTCTCACTTACCAGTCTTACCATTCGCTGCACCCGTCACTCGGCAGCGGAAGCTTCTCCCTCAGCCAGAACGGAAATCAACTGCAGATGATCTGGTTCTCAACGACAGCCGTCACGCTGAACAATGACACCCTGTTAAAACTCGTCTTCCAGGCTGAACCGGGCAGTCATCCTCTCAGCTGGGAACAGGGTCCGGGCGGATGCAGCTACCTCAGCCTGGTACAGGGAAACCTGCCGGCAATCTGGACAGACGGGAATATCAGCGCCGGCAGTTGTTCCACGCTGAAAGGCTACGTGAAATACAAGAATCCCCAGAACTCCATGTTTACTGCGAATGTGACCGTCAAGCTTTTCAGCGGCGGCTTGCTTTACGCTTCCACCGTGCTTGATCCGGCGGATCACACTTACACCTTCAGCAATCTTCCGGCAGGAGTCTATACCGTAACGGCGGAAACCAACACCGCCTGGGGTGGTGTGGGATCCAATGACGCACTCAGCATCCTGAGACACTTCACGGGCTTTGACATGATCACCGACGATCTGAAACTGAGGGCCGCCGACCCCAACGGTTCGGCTTATATCAACGCCACGGATGCGCTGGCCTGTATCCAGCGTTTCACCGGGATGATCCCTGATTTCGGGCCGGGATCCACCCCGCCAGGCGGACCGGACTGGATTTTTGAAGCGCATGACATCCTGATAGACGGAAGCAGCAATCCCTTCAGTACCATAAGATGTCTCTGCGCCGGTGATGTGGCACCCTCATTTTATATTCCGCCGGGAAGCATCCCCTCCGGACCGCTCCTGACTGCTCCCTCGCTGTATATCAGCCGCGAAGGGACACTTCCGGCAGATGATACGCTGATCCGTCTTCCGGTTTATGTGGCACAGGATATCCGGCCCGGCTCCATCAGCCTGGTCCTTGACTTCAACGAGCCGGTTGAAGTCAGGAAGGTCATATTGCCCACTGATCCCGGAAATCTTGCCTGGACGATGCGGAACGGCCGTCTGCGTCTCGGGTGGTTCAGCACGGATGCTCCCCTGCTGAAAGCCGGCGATCTGCTGATGACCCTTGAGATGCGTATCACGCCGGAACAGGCGGAAACACTTACGCTTAGTCCGGGCATTGAGAGTGAGATGGGTGATGCATCGGCAAACATCATCGAAGGATTCACCCTGATCATACCGAAGCTACTTGGAAACCAAGGAAGTAATCTCTGCTCCTTGCAAGTGCGGCCTAACCCCTTCCGTTCGGGAATCCACATCAGTTACACCATAGCGGGCGGTGAAGCAAGCCGGATAGCGGTGGTGAATGTAGCCGGTCAGGTTGTGGCCGCAATGACAGAAAGCAGCATGGAAGCCGGCAGGCATGAAGTTTTCCTCGATGCCGGAATTCTGCAGGCAGGGGTATATTTTATTCAGCTTTGGACAGGAGAGCGGAAGAGAGGGGAAGCGCGGGTGGTGAAGGCAGAGTGATTATTCGGCTTTCTTTTCCGCTGATTCAGCCTCAGGAGTCTCTTCGGGCAAGGATGCAACTTCGGGTGCGGCTTCGGCTTCAACTTCGGCTTCGGGCTCGGGCTCGGGTTCTGCTTCGGTTTCGGCTTTTTCTACAACAAGTTCCGGCTCGTCGAAACTAAGACTAACCTGTTCACCTTCTGTTACTTCGGCTGCAGGATGTGCTTCCTGCACTTCTTCCTGCACTTCTTCCCGGACTTCTTCTTCCGCTTTCATCTTCTCCTCGTGTGCGGCGATCAGCTTCTCTTTGGCTGCGGTTTTGCGTTTCTTCTCCGACAATTCCATGTCAGATTTCAGGGAAGCAAGCGCTTCGAGGTCGCCGAGGGTGGTTTTTTCGAGGTTTTCCTTCAGCTTCTTGACGGCTTTCTTGGTTTGGTTTTCCTCGGTAGTGGCCTTGGCTGTTTCGACCTCTTTCTGGGCATGCTGTTGATCCTGGTAGACCTTGGTATGGGAAAGGATGATCTTTTTATTGTCCTTATTGAATTCAATCACCTTGAAATCAAGGGCTTCATCCACCCGGGCCGAAGTATTGTCTTCCTTCACCACGTGACGTGTCGGGGCAAAACCTTCGACACCGTAGGGCAATGCCACGATGAATCCTTTTTCGGCCTGGTTGACGATCGTTCCTTTATGCACGGATCCTACCTCAAAAATCGATTCGAACACATCCCAGGGATTCTCTTCAAGCTGCTTGTGTCCGAGGCTCAGGCGGCGGTTTTCGACATCCACGTCGAGTACAACCACTTCGATTTCATCACCGATCTTGGTAAACTCAGCCGGGTGTTTGATCTTCTTCGACCAGCTCAGGTCGGAGATGTGGATCAGTCCGTCCACACCTTCTTCGAGCTCGACAAATATCCCGAAATTGGTAAAGTTGCGCACCACGGCCTTGTGTTTGGATTTGATCGGGTAACGGTCGGTGATGTTTGCCCAGGGGTCGGGAATCAGTTGCTTGATACCGAGTGACATCTTTCTTTCCTCACGGTCGAGGGTCAGGATCACGGCTTCCACGATATCACCCACCTTCATGAAATCCTGTGCGGTACGCAGGTGCTGTGACCATGACATTTCTGAAACATGGATAAGACCTTCGACACCGGGAGCCACTTCGAGGAATGCACCGTAATCTGCGATCACCACAACCTTACCGCTGACCTTATCGCCAAGCTTCAGGGCCGGATCGAGAGATGCCCAGGGATGAGGTGTGAGTTGTTTGAGACCCAGTGCAATCCGCTTTTTACTTTCATCGAAATCGAGGATCACCACATTGATTTTCTGGTCGAGCTGTACGATTTCCTCGGGATGATTAATGCGTCCCCAGCTCAGATCGGTAATGTGAATGAGTCCGTCAACGCCTCCCAGGTCGATAAAGACACCGTAGGAAGTGATGTTCTTGACGGTTCCTTCGAGCAACTGGCCTTTCTCGAGTTTGGAAATGATCTCGGCTTTCTGGGCTTCGAGTTCATCTTCAATGAGGGCTTTGTGAGACACCACGACATTCTTGTATTCGTGGTTAATCTTCACCACTTTGAATTCCATGGTTTTATCCACGTAGATATCATAATCACGGATGGGTTTGACATCGATCTGAGAGCCTGGTAAAAAGGCCTCGATACCGAAGACATCGACGATCAGACCGCCCTTGGTACGGCATTTCACGTAACCCGTAATGATCTCCTGCTTTTCGTAAGCTTCGTTGATCCTTTCCCATGACCGGAGAATCCGGGCTTTCTTATGGCTGAGGATCAGCTGTCCGCTGAGATCTTCCTGGCTTTCAACATAAACTTCCACAGGATCACCGGGTTTCAGTCCGGGATTATAACGGAACTCAGACACCGGAATGATGGCATCAGATTTAAATCCGATATTCACCACGACTTCACGGGTGTTCATTCCAACGACCGTCCCCTCGATTACATCGTGTTCAACAATGGAACTCAGGGTTTTATCATAAATTTTCTCGAGTCTTTCTCTCTCCGGAGTTGAATAAGTTGCCTGCTTTTTGCCGATGGCATCCCAGTCGAAATCTTCCGGAAGCACCGGTCTGCCTAAAGCTGGCTTTGAGGGGCGGGGTGTTTTTTTCTCCCGGGTGGTTTCTTCCGGTTCTGCCGGCAGGGCCGCGATTTCTTCCGTCACTTCAGCGGCGGCGGGAGCTTCAGTTTCGGCCAATGTTTCAGTTTCAACAACAGTTTCAGGCTCAACAATGGCTTCGGTTTCAACTACTGCTTCAGTTTCAATAACTGCTTCAGTTTCCTCCTGCAGTGTTTCTTCAATACCAGCCTCATCAAGCATCAGCGGTTCCGGGGCAGTTTCAGGTTCTGCCGGCATGAGACTTTCTTCTTTCAGTGGTTCTTCAGATGATGATACCGTTTCCTGTTCCGCTTCCACGGGATTTGTTTCGGATGCTTCATGCTGTTGGGGCATGTCTTCCATGGAAGGAGTGTTTTCGTTCTGGTCAATCATTCAGTTTTTCTTTGTGGCCCCGTCAGGGACGGAACCGGGTTAAACAATAGGTTTCGAATTCAGGGGTGCAAAGATAGAAAAATTTCCTGAAAATCAGCCATTTTTCTGAAGCTGCAGGAAAAAATCTTGTCCGGACTTCATCATTCCCGGACCTACGGATAACTATTACATCTTCAGCCACTTGAGCATCACCTGCGCTTCTCCGGAACGGTATTCCAGGAGGTAAAGGCCGGCAGGCAGGGCATCGGCGCCGTGCACATCGATGACATTGGCTCCTGGTTTTCCCTGAAGGTCCGACTGTCCGCCTATCTGTCTGCCAGAGAGGTCATACAGCTGCAGGCTGATATTGCGATAATCATTCAGGTAAAAATGGACCCGGAGATCGAGGCGGGAGGGATTCGGGAAGAGGAACACCGGCATGCCGGGTAAAGACTGAGGTGGCGTATATAATCCCAGGTCGGCTTCGGCCATATCGGGGATACCGTAACCGAAAAAATTATCCGGGTTCTGGTAACGGTCGGCGCTTTCCAGGATTGCCTGATAGATTTCCATCGCTGTGCATTGGGGATGGGCCTGCCACAGGCAGGCGGCGGCTCCGGCCATTACCGGACTTGAAAAGGAAGTACCGTTGCCCGGGAAAACGCCTCCTGATGAACCGGCCACGATGGTACCAGAGCCCTGGGCCATCACGGATGGTTTGATTCTGCCGTCGAAGGTGGGACCGGTCGACGAGAATGATACCAGCTGTCCCACGGCATTCACTGCACCAATGGTGAGCACGCTGTCGCCATCGGCCGGTGCGCCGATATACTGCCAAAAACTTCCGCCCCAGTTGCCTGCTGAATTTACCACGAGCATGCCCCTTGATGCGGCCATATCGGCACCACGGGTCACCACCGTTGTATTACCGTCCATCTGGGCGTAGGTGTGATCGAGTGAAGAATCGAAAAAGACGGTATAGCCCAGAGAAGAATTGATGATGTCTGCACCTGCACTGTCGGCAAATTCCGCGGCAGCCACCCAATAGTCTTCCTCAACGGGATATTCAGAGTTCGCATCCTCGGAACGCAGCAGCCAGTATGAAGCCTGTGGTGCCGTACCCACCAGTTCGCCCGGCAGGTTGCCTCCCATAATGGAAAGCACGGCAGTCCCATGGCTGCTCTTCTGGTACACATTGCCACCGGGCTCAGGAAAGTCGCGTGTTCCCAGGATGCGTCCGTGGAAACGCAGGCTGTCGAATACAGGAAGCGAATCAGCCCTGAAGAAGCCCGCATCAAGCACGGCTATCACCATCCCCTCACCCCTGAAGCCCCTGGCATGCAATATATCGCCATTAATCATGCTGATCTGGTTAAGAGATGCCCCGTAATCGAACATCGTTCCTTTCGCGGCCAATGCCGAACCTGAAACATCGCCTGCATTTTCCGTCAGGCCGGCCTGAATCTCCCACTTATCCGGCCATCCCTTACCCGGACCCCCATGGCTTTTGGCAGCCGGTCCGATCCATTCCATTGACATCACAAATGGAAGTCCAGCTAACTGCTGAAGGATCAGGGTGTCGTCGAGCTGAACCACCACAGTGTTCAGCCATTTGGATTGGGTGAGCAGCACTGCACCCGTGCCTTCAATCGCAGCGAGGTAAGCGGGATTTACAGGCAAATCATGGGTGGTGACGGCAATATTCTGCACGTTACGGCGGTCAATGGCCCTCTGCGAAAGGTATGCCCCGGGCTGTGTCAGCGAAAAGGGGGAATTCATCTTATCCGTCAGCCAGATCCTGTAGTTCCCGGGTTGAGCCTGAGCGGATAAAGGAACAAACTGTCCCAAAAAAGCCAGCCATAATACAAATCTAATCACATTCATATAAACATCTCTTAACCATTCATATTCCACCAGCCGCTGATCATGGTTCTTACCTTGCTTCCGATCCTGAACTGCATGGTATGCAAATTCTCCAGGTGAACCCGGTAAGCATAGACGAGGCCTGTTCCATCAGCAAACACTTCTTCGGCAAAATCCCTGGATATCAGTGTGGAGAGATCCTGCTGAAGGATGTGCGCCGTTTCTACGAATAAAAAATCCCCGACACCCAGGGGCTCGCCTTCCGCCTGACAGGAAAACTCCTGTGCCGCCATAGTATTCAGGGCATTTCCATCCCAGCGGACACCCTTGAACAAAGGAAAGACCATTTTTACCACACTCAGGTTGTTTTCCGTCCGGACTGCCTGCTGCGGGGACCGGGTTACAGTAAACAGGAAGGGAACGGGATCCCAGGCCTGCTGCCCGGCTTTCCTTTTGTATTGTCTCAGCCAGTAAAGGCGGTTATTTTCACTGTCCACAGACACAGAATCAACCTGTTCCCTGATCTCCCAGCGCACAGAATCTTCAAAGAAACCGGCCACAATAATGCTATCGACCGTATACTGCCACCACTGTCCTGTCTCCAAGGGGAAATAGCAATCATTCATTTCAAGGACGGGATCCTCTTTTTCTTTCAGACAAGAAAACAACAGCAGTGTTGCCGCCAAAAACCCCAGTATGCTGCGATATTTCATGTCAGCGCTTTTTGTATCATCCACCTCCGTATGATCCGGTTCACCAGTTTCACCACCAGGAAAAACAGCACAAAGATGCAGATAATGACCGGTCCTGACGGCAGGTCGGCATAATAGGAAACAAAGAGTCCGCCTACGGACCCAAGCAGTGCGATCAGGATGGAGTATACAATGATACTGCGGAAGTGGTGTGACAGCATATTGGCGGTAACCTGCGGAAGTGTGAGGAAAGAAATCACCAGAATAACTCCTACTACTCTAATATTCAATACAATAACAAGAGATACCAGGCCGATCAGAATATAATTCATCAGTTGAACGGGAACTCTTTTGGTTAAGGCATAATCCTCATCGAAGGAGATATACAGGATCAGGTTGTAAAAGATGACAAAGAAAGCGGTCACTGCCATGCTGAGCAGTGCCATCATGAGCAGGTCGTTACTGCTCACGGTCAGGATACTGCCAAAGAGGAAACTCATCAGGTTGGGCGTATATCCCGAGCTGAGAAAAATGAAAATGATACCCACTGCCATACCGAACGACCAGAAGATGCCGATGGCAGAATCTTCCCTGACACCACTCTTTTTGGTGATCAGTTCTACGCCAAATGCTGAAAGCAAAGCGAAGACGGCAGCTCCGAGCACCGGGTTGAAACCAAAGAAATAGGCGATGCCGATTCCGCCGAAGGAAGCATGGGTAATGCCGCCGCTGATGAAGACCAGCCTGCGGGCCACGATGTAAGTACCGATGATGCCGCACATGAGACTGGCAAGCACGGCCGTCAGCAGGGCATGTCTGAAAAACTCATATTGCAGCATCTCAAACACAGGCAATTACTTATGATCTTCCAGTACCCGGTGGGGCAGTTTTCCATGGGTGATCAGGTCGATCGGACATTCATAGCTAGCCAGCAGCTCTTGTGTGATAATGTTGGAAGGGTGATAATGCAATCCCCTGTTCACACATGCGATGGACTTTACATAAGAAGCGACCATACCGAGGTCGTGGGAAACGACAATAATGGCAGTTTCCCTGTTCAATTCCATTAAGAGGTCGTAAAGGTCTTTTTCGAAAGTGTTGTCGACGAATGAGTTGGGTTCGTCGAGGACGAGCAACAGGGGTGAGGACAGCATGGCTCTTGCCAGGAAGACACGCTGCATCTGGCCGCCTGAAAGATCGCCCACCATTTTTTTCCTGAAGGGAGTGAGTCCGGTCCTTTCCATTAATTCCTCTGCCCTGGAACGGAAAAAGCGTTTTCTGAGGGCAGTCATGGAATTTTTCTTCATCGCCCCGGAGAGCACCACATCACTTACGGTGATGGGGAACTTTCTGTCGGTCCGGTTCACCTGCGGCAGGTAGCCGAAGAGGCTTCTGCCCGGGTATGCTGATTCCGGGAGGCAGCTGATGCTGCCTGCCATAGGCCGGATCAGTCCCATCATCACCTTCAGCAGGGTCGTTTTACCTCCTCCGTTGGGACCAATGATGCCAAGGAAATCAAGGTGGTTGATTTCGAGGCTGACGTCCACAAGGACGGGTTCTGCGCCATAACCTGCCGTGATATGATTCAATGTCAGAATGTTATTTTCCATTCATTGCGACTTGTAATTTGACTGACAGCTGATAAAAGGCATTCATCCAGTCAGGATCGAGGGGATCAATGCTTACCACTTTTCCGTCCAGGGCCCTGGCGAGTGTTTCCATATTGTTCCGGTCGAACTGCGACTGAAGGAAAACAGTCCGTATCCCGGCCGATTTCGCTTCATCGAGCAGCAGTTTCATTCTTGCGGGCGAAGGGGGCTTCCCTTCGAATTCGAGTGCCAGTTGTTCCAAACTGTAATCCCTGGCCAGGTATGAGAGGGAGGGGTGGAAGAGGATGAATTTCCGGGTTTTAACTTCGGTGAAATGATTCTTCAGGTATTGATCCAGTTTGTCAATATCCCTGACGAAAGCCTGCAGTCCGGAATCCAGTTGATGTTTCTGTTCAGGCATAAGATCCAGCAGGGCATCATGCATGGTTTGGGCCACGGTTTTCACTTCTTTGGGGGACATCCAGTAATGCGGGTCAATGCCGCCATGTGCATGTTCGTGTTCCCCGTGCCGGCATGTTCCGCTGATCCAGTCCACCTGTTTGCCGGATTCCACAAAGCGGCAGGGACTGTTCATGTCACGAAGTTTATCTGCCAGCATGGGTTCGAACTCGAAATGGCCTGAGAGGAAATACAGGGGAGACCTGGCTACCTTTTCGAGGTCTCCCGGAGTGGGTTCATAGGTTTCGGGCCCCATTCCGGGGGGCACCAGCACATGCACAGGGTAGAGATCTCCTGCTATCCTTTCCACGAAATACTTCTGGGGGGGGATGCTAACGATGATGTGTGGCTGATGATTCACACGGATTTTCTCCTGCCTGCAGGCCGCCGATACAAACAGAAGCATTATCAGTACAGGGCAAATCCTTCTCATTTCGTTACAAATATACGATGCTTATCGATAGGGTTTCTATCTTTGCCGCATAAAGACAGGCGGATGAAGTTATCGGTGATCATTGTCAACTACAACGTACGACATTTCCTGGAACAATGCCTGCATTCGGTATTCCAGGCTTCACAGCAACTGGATGCCGAAGTGATCGTGGTTGATAACAACTCAGTGGATGGTTCTGTTTCCATGCTGAAGGAAAAATTTCCATCCGTCATCCTGATTGAGAACAAGGAAAACCTGGGTTTCTCCAGGGCCAACAATCAGGCGATCCGGATAGCAAAAGGGCAATACATCCTTTTATTGAATCCGGATACCATCGTTGAGAAAGACACTTTTACCTCCACGCTGCGATTCATGGATGATCATCCGGATGCAGGCGGACTGGGTGTGAAGATGATAGATGGGGCCGGCCGGTTTCTGCCGGAATCAAAAAGAGGCCTCCCGACCCCGGCGGTGGCTTTTTACAAGATTTTTGGACTTGCCCGTCTGTTTCCCCGTTCACGCATTTTCGGTGCCTATCATCTCGGATATCTCAGTTCCGATGAAGTTCACCAGGTGGATATACTTTCCGGCGCATTTATGATGATCCGGGCAGAAGCGCTGCGGGTGACGGGATTGCTGGACGAAACCTTTTTTATGTATGGTGAAGATATCGACCTGAGTTACAGGCTGATCAAAGCAGGATTCCACAATTATTACTTTCCCGCCACCCGGATTATACATTACAAAGGAGAGAGCACCCGGAAGAGCAGTGTTAATTACGTGTTCACCTTTTACCGTGCCATGGCGATCTTTGCCAGGAAGCATTTCAGCCAGAGCAATGCCCGGGTCTTTTCCTTACTGATCAATCTTGCCATTTACCTCAGGGCGCTGGCAGCCCTGCTGTCGCGTTTTTTCCACCGTGCCTTCCTTCCCGTTGCCGATGCCCTGATGCTTTTTGGCGGCATCAGCCTGATCAAAGGCTGGTGGGAACAGATGCTGTTTCCCTGGGGCGGACATTATCCTCCCGAATTCATCCGTTTCGCAGTTCCTGCCTATATCCTCCTCTGGCTGGGCGGCATCTGCCTTTCAGGAGGTTATGACCGGCCCGTCAGGATACTCCGTCTCCTTCAGGGTTATGCCCTCGGCACCCTGGTTATCCTTGTATTGTATTCCCTGCTCGATGAGTCTTACCGTTTCTCGCGTGCCATGATCTTTTTCGGACTGCTCTGGGGATTGTTTGCGTCCATCCTGTTACGCCTGCTGCTTCACTACGGGTTCAAAACCAAATATTATCGTCTCGGGGGAGAAAGCAACAAACGTTGTCTGATCCTCGGACAGGAAACGGAAGCGCTCAGGGTGGCAGGAATGGTACGGCAGGCTTTGCTGAACCCGGGTTTTATCGGCCTGGTGACGCCGGGCGAAAAGATCCCGGCCAATAAGGCATATATCGGCAATATCAGGCAGCTGAGAGAAATCATTGCCATTTACGGCATAGAGGAAGTAATCTTTTGCAGTCGTGACCTGCCCGCTGCTGACATCATCGACTTGATGTCGGAACACCGCGACCTGAATGTGGAATTCAAGATCGCACCGCCGGAAAGCCTTTCCATTATTGGCAGTAAAAAGATCAATACGGCAGAAGATCTCTACATTATTGAGATAGACGGAATCAATAAGAACGAAAACAAGAGGCTGAAGATCCTGCTCGACCTGGCTTTCTCCCTTGCGGTGCTGCTTGCACTCCCCCTGATGCTGTTTATTGTCAGAAGGCCGGCCGGACTGCTTGCCAACCTGTGGGGTGTATTTACACTCAGGATAAGCTGGGTGGGATATGCAGGGATGGCGGGGGCACTGTCTCCACAACTGCCCGGGATCAGAAAAGGAGTGCTCAGCCCGCGTGATCTTCCGGGCAATATCCCTTCGGATACCGAAACAATCAACCGTTTGAATCTGTTATATTCACGTGATTATAAAATCACGACCGACCTGAGCATCCTTTTGGGGAATCTCCGGGAGCTTGGCCGTAAGGTCTGATATTATCAAATTCAATGACAAAGCAATAAACATGGCTAGTTTTAAGGTTGTCATGCCCAAACTGGGCGAAAGCATCATTGAGGCCACCATCACCAAATGGCTTAAAAAAGAAGGTGATCCCGTGGGAGAAGACGATCCCATCGTGGAAATAGCCACCGATAAAGTTGATTCTGAAATTCCGAGTCCCGTGGAAGGAATCCTCGGCCGGCTGTATTACAAGGAAGGTGATGTGGTGGCAGTCGGGGAGGTCATTGCCGAGATAAGGATGGAGGGGGTTGACAGCAGTGACGAAGGTGAATCACTTCCTGAAGGCATTGAAAGTAAAGGGAGTGAAGAAAGTATCCCCAAGGCAGTTCTTTCGGCAGATGCTTCAGGGAATTTTCCGAAGGGAGGAAGGTTTTATTCACCGCTGGTAAAGAATATGGCCAGGCAGGAGAAGATCAGTGTGTCAGAATTGGACAGCATACCCGGCAGCGGGAAGGACGGACGGCTGACCAAAGCCGATCTGCTTGCTTACATCGGGGTCAGAACTACAGAACCTGCAACGGTAACAACTACCAAGGCCGCCAAAGCTGAGGTTCCCGCCTCCTCCCCTGCCCTGCCGCCTGCAACGGCTGCAGGTGACGAAGTGATTCCCATGGACCGCATGCGGAAGCTGATTGCTGACCATATGGTGATGTCGGTACAAACCTCACCGCATGTCACTTCCATCGTTGAGGTAGACATGACCGCTATCGTGCACTGGCGCGAAAAACAAAAGGATGTCATCCAAAAACGCTACAACGAAAAACTCACCTTCACCCATATCTTCATCGAGGCTATCGCACGTACCATCAGGGAATTCCCCATGGTCAACGCCTCTGTGGACGGCAGCAACATCATCCTGCGTAAACAGGTCAATATCGGCATGGCCGTCGCACTTCCTTCCGGAAATCTCATCGTGCCGGTGATCCGCAATGCAGACCAGAAGAACCTGCTCGGGATCATCCGCGATGTGAATGACATTGCCGACAGGGCGCGCAACAACAAGCTTGTTCCCGACGAAGTGCAGGGAGGGACCATTACCCTTACCAATCTGGGTTCTTTCGGAACAGTGATGGGAACCCCGATCATCAACCAGCCCCAGGTGGCTATCGTAGCCGTGGGAGCCATCGTGAAAAGGCCTGTGGTTGTGGAAACAGCCCAGGGCGATATGATTGCCGTCAGGCACATGATGTATCTGTCGCTTTCGTATGATCACCGCATCATAGACGGAGCCCTCGGCGGTAAGTTCATCTACCGGATGAAAGAATTGCTGGAACAATTTGACACCAAGCAAATAATCTGATAATCATGCCATTATCTTTATCAAAGCCACTGGTCATTTTCGATATCGAAACCACCGGAACCAATATTGTCACGGACAGAATCGTTGAGATCAGCCTGGTGAAACTGCAGCCGGATCACAGCCGTCAGCTTTTCACGAGCAGGATCAATCCGGGCATCCCCATTCCGGCAGAGGTAACCCGTATTCACGGCATCACCGATGAAGATGTGAAGGACAAACCCAGCTTCAGGGAGCTTGCGGGACAAATCAAGCATTTCATCGATGACGCCGACCTGGGCGGGTACAATGCCATCCGTTTCGACATTCCCATCCTGGTGGAGGAATTCATGAGGGCGGGGGTTGATTTTGATTTTGACAAACGGCGGTTTGTAGATGTGCTGAATATATATCACAAGATGGAACCCCGCAATCTGCCGGCGGCCTATCGCTTTTACTGTGACAAAAAACTGGAAGCTGCCCACAGCGCGGAGGCCGATACCCTGGCCACTTTGGAAGTATTGCTGGCTCAGGTGGAGAAATACCACGGGCAGGCGTATACCAACAAATACGGTCAAACGACTACCCTCAGCCTCGACAATATGAATGATCTGCAGGATTTCTCCTATCACAGCCGCTTTGTGGATCTTGCCGGTACCATCGTTTACAACGACAAGGGTGTGGAAGTCTTCAACATCGGCAAACACAAAGGCAAAGCCGTCACCGATGTCTTCCGTGATGAACCTTCCTATTACGACTGGATGATGAAAGCCGATTTCGCCCTCTATACAAAGAAAGTCATTACCTCCCTGAAAATGAGGGGATTCGGTGATAAGAGGGAATAAACGGAATGCGTCCGTTAAACATGAATATTATTACTGAAGAATAAGCTTACCGGTTCTCAGGATGCTTCTTTCATCATATAGGCTGTAAAAGTACAGTCCCGGCGATAATCCGCCGGTATAGACGCCAAACCTCTTGCCTGATACCGGGATCATTGATTTAAGTGCAACAGAACCCTTACTGTTGAATAGTTGCAGCAATACCGGTCTTTGGGGTGCTACCGGAAATTCAATCCAAAAATGTCCGTGTGCCGGGTTAGGTGAGACCAGACATCTAAATTCACTTTCATTTTCCTTAAGTGCAACAACTTCTGAAGCAGGGCGCCTCCAGACACTGTAATGGGCTGAATTTGTGAATATATAATTCTCGGTGAAAGCAAAAGAACTCACATTGGTGTCGATCAGACCCTGATTAAGCGGAATCCAGTTAAAGCTAATAAAATCGGAAATGTAAATTCCCTTTTGACTCCCGATCAGCAGGTGGTTGTTTTTCCTTTCCATGGCAGGCACCTGACCGAAAGGGCTGGCACTTGGGATGATGGTCCATGATGTGAGCGCGGTATCGGAAATCCAGATTTGGTTACCCGCCCTGGAAACATAAAGCCTGTCATTAACAGGCAGTATGGCATATCCCATCCCGCCGGGAATATTATTATTGATACAGCTCCAAAGGTTACCGAATGAGGTGGAAAAATATAATCCTTCCAAGCCTCCACCGGCAAGCACAGTATCACCCCAATTGGCAAGGCATTTAAAAGAAGTACCCGGAAGACCATTATTGACTGCTGTCCAATTATCGCCATCATCCGTTGACCGGAAAATACCGTTATAGGTTTTCACAAAAAGGTTACCGGAGCACCTGGCGAAATCACCTGCCCTGAGGCTTGTCAGCCCATTGTTGACCGCAGTCCATGTGTTCCCCTCATCAACAGACCGGAAGACACCTCCGCCTTCCGTACCTGCAAACAGCCTGAGACCGTCAATTGCCAGCCGGTTCACAGTCAGTTCGGTCAGGCCGTTGTTGCATGGATACCATGAGTTTCCCTCATCCTGGGTGCGATAAATTCCTGCAGCGGTGGCCACAAAGAGGTAATTCTGCTGTACAGGTGATTTCGAGATAATCTTGCCGAAGGTCACCCTGGAGTGGTAAACCATACCCTGGTTGGATTCATTCCATGAGTTGCCATTGTTCGTTGATCTGTAAACTCCTCCAGCTTGTGTTCCTGCGAAAACATCTGTTCCGATGACGGCCAGTGCATGTACAACCGTGTCGACCAGGCCCGTATTCACCTTGGTCCAGAAAGTCCCGCCGGTATCCATCCTGAATATGCCTCCATAGGTCCCTGTAAAGACATGTGTTCCCATGCCGGTAAAACTCCTGATCGCCAGGTTGGTAAGCCCCAGGCTCCATAACTGCCAGGTATTGCCTTCATCGTATGAGACAAATACACCATCCCCGTTACTTCCGGCAAGCACCATACTGCCTGTGTGATAGAGCGCATATATCTGGAGGTTGGTAAGGCCGTTGTTCACTGCTGTCCATGAATTGCCGTTGTCGTTCGTCCTGAAAACACCGCCCCCGTTGGTTCCGACAAAGACATAGCCGTTACCGGCCGTTATTGATCTCACATAGAGGTTTCCCAAACCGTTGCTGGCTGAGATCCAGGTGTTTCCATTATCGGATGACCGGAAAACACCCCACGATAAGGTACCTGCGACCAGTACCGGACCATTTGCCGTAATAACACTTATTTGCGAATAAGTCAAACCATTGCTAAGCTGTGTCCAGCTAATCCCGTTGTCAGATGTCCTGAAAACATAGTTGTCGGTTGCCGCAAAAAGCTCATTCCCTTTAGACACAAAAGCATTGACCGTCTGGTATTCAATACCGGCATTCGCATAAGTCCAGTTAGCGGCATTGTTATCTGAACGGAAGACACCGGTCCCCGAGGCCCCGGCAAAAAGGCTGCCGTTGCAAACACCGAGCGAGGCGATGTAACCTCCAAAGAGACCTTCTGATACCTGTTGCCATTGAGCAACAGCCATAAATCCAGCCAGTTCTGACACAATCAGGACAATCAAGCCGGGAAGCGGGAAACCAAATATTTTCTTCATGGCCGCGCAAATTTTGATGTATGGGGGTTGTGGTGTTCTTCGGTGAGGTGTTTTGCCTATTTTACAAATATACACCACACAGGAGTCATTCCGGCATTTTTTCTTCCTGACAACTTTAGAATTGCAAGTCTGTGAGGCTTGCGTCTAATTCCTGTTTTTCAGGAAAATAATCCCGGGCTTCTTTAAATTGTACATTACAAGGTTCATACCGAGTGCTGTACTGAAAATATTGGATAGCCTGACACTTCGTGATTTCAGATAATAGTTGAGATAGAGGTCGTTGGTCGTTGTTTCCGCATAAAACTCAACTGCTTCAATAAAGCGTTTTCCGGCAAATTCCTTTCTGAACTTTGCACCCGCATTTAAATGGAATCTGAATGCATTGGGAGCATAATATCCTTTGGGATAGGTATTTGGAAGGGTGATAAAAATCTTGTTGCCTTTTGGAAACTGCCGGCTGATTCCCACACTGAGCACAGGAAAGAGAAAGCAATCACTGCCAATCTTCATTTCGAAAGGGATATAGATATTTTTAAAACTGATGGTGTGAATCCGCCTGGCAGCCTCATATTTAGGAGTGTAACCGTATGCGAGGACCCATTCCAGGGTTCGTGCACGGTTCATGCGGTATCCTGCCCCCAGCACCATGGCACCGACATTTCCGGCAAATTGTGTGTTGATGTAATTCGGAACCAGTGGTTTTTTATAGAACAGCACCGTATCCTGCGCGGAAGAAATTGCGGAAAGCATCAGCAGGCAGCCGGCAAAGAGGAGCATATTCCACTTTATGGTCATCATCCTCTTTAGTATTGGATCCTGTTAAACCAGCAACTGTCCTGTTCAACCACCAGCTCGTAATACCCTCTCTTATCGACAGATCCTACGACAAGATAAGGAATGCTGTCGGAGAAATAATATCCCAGGTAAGGATCATGGTGGTGTCCGTGAACAGAATATCTCACTCCGTGATCATGCATCATCATACGGTAAGCAACAGTCCTCAGCGGGGAAAACTGATCGGACCAGGGCGGGATATGGGCAATGACAAAAACATGCCTGTATTGGGTGCTGAATTTCAATTCATTGTCGAGCCAGAGAAAATCAGGTTCCCTGTTGTTCAGCTCCCAGATCACATCTGTGAAAAAGACGAATTTGCATTGTTGAAACTCAAGGGAATAATCCTTGGGTCCGAACATTTCCTGATAGATATACTCCCCGTTGGCAAGGCAGTCGTGGTTACCGGTCACGGTGAGATAAGGTCTCCTCAGTTTATCAGCGATATTCCAGGAGATCATATATTCTGCCAGCATGCCCCCGTCGGTCATGTCACCACAGTGGATGGTAAACACCACCTCTTCATCCCTGTTAATGGCTTCCACGGCATCCTCAAGGTCGTCAAAGTTCAGATGTGAATCAGAAATAAAGGCGATTTTGAAGCGGGTGAACGGAAATCCGGAACTATTCATCTCGCTGATCTTATTCAGGCATCTGGTTGTCGTCTGCCTCATTTTCACCGGAACGTTGGCCGAATAAGGAGAATACTCGAACCATTTGTCACAGGACGACAGTACCAACAGTATCGATATTGACACCAGGAGGTATTTTGTGACATACTTATTTAATGAATTGAATACCATTATGTTAAGTTGCACAATAAGCGATGGTGCTTCGCCAGTAAAAATACTGAATTATTAAATATGAATCACGATACCCTGAAATACAATGATGAGTGCAAACTACCGCACCCAAAAATCCAGCATTTTCTTTTCGCCGAGCCAGGCTTCGAGGTGATCGCCAATGCTGACCGGTCCGACTCCTGCGGGTGTGCCGGTAAATAAAAGGTCACCGGTTTTCAGGGTCATAAAGCGGGAAACGTGGGCAATCAGTTTCGCGGGAGGGAAGAGCATATCAGCCCCGCAGGCTTTCTGAACGGTTTTGCCATTCAGGTCAAGATGGAAACAGAGTCCTGCCTCGTCAGGATGGTTTTCGGACGGGAAAGGAAGGAAGCGGCTGATTGGTGCTGAACCGTCGAAGGCTTTGGACTTCTCCCAGGGCAGTCCTTTTTCTTTGCAGTGCTGCTGCAGATCGCGGGCCGTGAAATCGATCCCGAGCGCAACGGCATCAATATATCCCATGGCAAAGCGCTCCCCTATTGACTTTCCCAGTTTCCCGATCCGGAACACCAGTTCCACCTCATAATGCACCTCATTGGAAAAATCAGGCAGGAAGAAAGGAGCATTGTTGCGGACGATCGCCGAGTCCGGCTTCAGGAAGAAAACCGGTTCCGACGGAACAGGACTGTTGAGCTCCCTGGCATGTTCAAGGTAATTTCTTCCGATACAAATAATTTTCATAATGCTTGATTCTGACGACAAATATCTGGTAAAATCTTATAAGTTTATTCCGCTTGTTTAAGTCAAGCGTGGATTTTTTACCAGTCTGAACACCCTGTATTGTCCGTAATCAAACAACAACTCCAGCCGGCCGGCAGATACGGTATCTTTCCTAAACCAGTCATATGCATGGGTCTCATCGCGTCTGATATCTGCATCGAGGATGAGATACCCCACTCCATAAGTCCCTTCCAGCAGGCTGAGTACCGCGTCCTGACTGAGTTTTTCAGGGATGTCATCCTGATAATACTGCAGGGCCTGGTAGCTGATCACCCTGCAATTATCTATCTCATTGAAAATGAATTTCCAGGGAGCAAAAACACAAGGATGCTGTTCGGGAATCCGCCCGATGATCTCATGGTGTATGGTGGCAGCGTCTTCATTCTCCCTGAAAACAAATTGAAATTGCTTGGCGAGTGAGACGATATTGAGGATCAACAGCAGGATGTACGCATATTTCAGATATTTTATCGCCCTGCCTTCAGTGCGGAGTATCCCGATGGCAGTGATCAGGGCCATAAACGGATAATAAAACACCAGGTAGCGTTCTGCAATATGGCTGCCGGTGAGGTTGAGAAGAAGGATCAGTAAAGTAGTGTAAATCAGGATGGCTTTATAATTTCGCCATAAGTATTTGAAATTAAAGATATAGGCCAGCCAGAACAATGCAGAGAAAGCCATCACCCTGTCGCTCCAGAAGAAGCGCTGATGTTCTGAAGCCAGGTTCAGCAACTTGTTCAGAACAAATGAACCCATGCCCGAAGCGAGGTAATTTTCGCCGAACTTGCGTGTAGGCCAGTGGTTCAGCTGGTAGAGGAAAATCTCCCAACGCCCGGCTTGCAGCATATCAATCAGGAAAAACGCCGAGATCAGTCCTGCTGCGGCAGAGAAAAGCAAAAAAGCCCGATATTTCCTGTAAATCAACAGCATGACCGCTCCGGCCACCGGAAAAATCAGGCCGTTGAGCGTCATAAGAAAGGCCAGGCCTGAGAATATCCCAGCCGGGATGACATCCCTTTTCCGGTTCATTCTCAGGTAACGATCCAGGAAAAAAAAGGAGACAAATCCCAGGGTCATCACAAAAACCTCTGGCCTGAAGGTGAAGGACTGCTGCAACATAATCGGGATCATCACCAGCAAGGTGACGGCAAGGAGCCATTCCTGCTGTGATATGCTGTGGTTGTTCTCTTTCCGGAAACGGTAAAATACGATGAAGAAGCCGAGGTAGCAAGCCAGGGTGATGAATTTAAAAGGAAAAACCGACCAGCCGGTCAGTGTTACAAGCACTGCGCCCATCCACACGAGAAGCTTGTGATACAGAAACATTTGATTTTCGAAACCAAGGATACCGGGCATACTTTTCAACCGGACGACCCCCTCATGTGCCAGCCAGTAGGCCTGTTCACCAAACCAGTTCTCATCTATCTGTATAAAGCGGTGATACAGTGTCAGCAGAAAAAACAGCCCATATACACCCAGGACTGTCCAAAGAAAACTCGTTTTCAGGAGTGATTTCATTTCAGACAGTCCCGGGTGGTTTAAACAAGGAAGTGCTTACTGCTGCACCAGTATCTTTGTGCTGACACTGATGACGGATGTTGACCCTTCGAGGCTGACTTTCAGCAGGTAAAGGCCGGGAGCCAGGGAAGTCGTTTCAAGAATATTTTCGTTTTTGCCGGCAGGTTGACCGGGAAATTCCTTCGAGAGACAGATGCTGCCATGCGCATCCACCAGTTGCAGATTCAATTTGCCTTCGAAGGGCAGGTCGGTGTTGACGGACATTCTATCGCTGACCGGATTCGGGTGAACCAGCACACCAAGGCCATCCTTTTCTCTTGTGTATTTCAACTCCGGCACGATCAGATTCATATTCAACAGATTGACATCCAAATCTGCCGATTCACCCCTGGCGTAAGTCAGCCAGTTCCCTTCTTTCGGATTCGAGGGGAATTGTCCCATCATCATCACACATATCCTTTCATCTTTGGAAGCGAGGGGTTCAAGCGAGGCATACGAAAGGCGGATACGCTGCCCTTCGACAGTCCAAATCCAGGCCTTCTCATCACCGCTGATGGAGAGGGAGAGGGGTGTAAAACAAGCCGGGTCTATTTCAAAGTCGAGGGAAACGGCTGCCGCATCACCGTCCAATTGAATACAAAGCGGGATTTCGGCCTGCCGGCCGGGGCTCATCGGCACAATTCCGCTTATATCGTACGGCATCAGGGGAGAAAGCCGGGCAGGAGGTATATAAGAACCATTTACGTCGCCCACACAGAGGCCAAGCAAGTCAAGATAATAGGAATCCCCGGTGAAGGTGTAAGGTTTTCGTTCAAACACCCACTCACCAGCCTGGAAGAAATTGATCACTCCCGTGAAGTAATACTGTATTTGCAAAGCATCCACGGAATTGATGAAATTGGATGCATTCACGTCACCTGCTTTCAGTTTCAGCCCAGTCAGTGTAATCAGGTGTACAAAGTGTTTGAGCACCTGGAGTGCATCGGTGGCGTTAATACCACCGGGTTCCAGCGCCGATGATCCCGTGAGGAAGTAACTGCCGTTGGGGAAGGCATCGAAAGCAAAGGTTCCATCGGCAGTCACCTCTGCCTGCGCCACGATGTTATTGGCGGAATCCACCAGGTAAACCGTCGAATTATGCAATGGGGTTCCGAAGAGGTTATCATACCTTAGGATCCCATTGGCAATACTCTGACCGGCTGAGAGATAGGGATTCACACTAAGGCTGTCCCTGCCCTGGCAGGTATTTACATCAGTTACGATCAGGGTATAGCAGGTAGTATCTTCGGGATTTGCCATTGGATTAAGGATGGTGGAATCGCTGAGTCCCAGACCCGGGGTCCATTGAAAAGTATATGGCGGACTCCCTCCGATAACCACCGCCTGTATCATGACGGAAGAACCGAAAAAGACATCGAGGTCGGGTCCTGCATCCACGTAAGGTGATTCCAGCAGGGTAAGGCTTGCGGACAGGTTCATCATGCTGCTGCATTCAGTAAAGTCATCCACGGCACGGATAAAATATGTCCCGGATTGGGTAATCCCTGAGAACACGAGGGGGAGACCGCTTCCAGCCAGGGGGCTGCCGTAGGCGATGGTGCCGTTCAATAACAGGGTGTAGGTTTTACCGGATTCTGACCCCGAGAGGGTGACGACTGCAGCAGGATCTCCGGCACAATGCTGGCCACCACCGCCTACGTCATAAGCTACGGGCAGATCCGAATAGGGTACGGCCACTGATCCATACATCGGGATGTTACAGAGGGTCACAGGATCGAAAGCCTGCACATTATAATCACCACTGAGCAGGTCGTACCAGCTTAAGCTGCCACCCGTGCCGGTGAGTATGGGTTCCTGTTGTTCACCGTTTCTGTATAAGCGGTATTCGATGCCGGATTGAGATCCGTTCAGGCTGACGGTTCCGCCGCCTTCTCCTCCGCAATCCACGCCATTGCCAGTGATATCATACTGATCCGGAAGCGGGGCCACGTCCACGCCGATAAAACCGGCCATATCGGCCACACAACCTGATGTGGTATAAACAGCCGTGACATAATATGCTCCGCTTTGTGAAGCCAGCCACTGCATGGGTTGTCCGGTTCCGTTAACGGGATTGCCGAAGTTCTGCCCGTTTCTGATGAGCTGATACTGAACACCGGATTCTGAGCCGCTCAGCGTGAGCAATGCGCCTGCATCCCCCTCACAGAAGAAGGATGGTCCGCTCAACTGGTAAACAGCAGGGGACGGATAGACAGTAACCACGGCAGGCTGGGAAAACACCAGTGCACAATATCCATTTTTTACGGCAGCCCGGTATTCCCAGGTTCCGGCAACAGGAGGAGTTTCAGTATAGGCGGAGGTTGTGTTCTCTATCATGGTCCAACTGCCGCCATTCACTCTTTTCTGCCAGTACTGCACCGCGCCTGTATTGGATACCAGGGTCAGTGTGTTTGTGGTTCCGCCCAGGCAGAAGGATGAACCGTTGATCACCTGACCTCCGATAGAAGTGGCACTTACCTCAACCTCCGTATATCCGGAATACTCCAGGTTACAGTTTCCGTTGCGCACTGCAGCCCTGAAATGATAAATCCCGGGAATATAGATAATTTCTGAATAGGTCGTATTGATATTGTTAATGTCAGTCCAGTTGCCTCCCTGGGTCCGTTTCTGCCATTTCACCACGCTGCCGAGATGGCCGCTGAGGGTGAGCGTTGCGGTGGAACTACCCATGCAGATGCCGTTGCCTCCGCTCACGTTTCCAGGAATGGTAGGTGCAGACACAATTAGTTGTGATTCCGTAGAATAGGCTGTACCACAGGCACCTGACACCAAGACGACCCTGAATTTCCAGGTACCGGCCTGGTTCAGTACCGGGGCATAATAGTGGAGATAGTGTTGCACATCGACCCAGTTTCCGTTTTCAAATTTTCGCTGCCATTTCTGGATGGTCCCGGTGTAACCGCTCAGGATCATAAATCCGGAGGGACTTCCAAGGCAGGCTCCTCCTCCGGCACTAAGCTGTCCGCCAACGGCAAGCGGCGTTACCACCACTGTTGCGGCCGTGGAGAAAGCCTCATCACAAACGCCGTTTTTCACGACGGCCCTGTAATACCATGTTCCCGCCTGTGCCGGTGTTTCGGAGTAGGTTACACCCTGGTGGGGAATGCTCGTCCAGGTACCAGTATTCAGCTTTTTCTCCCAGCGCTGTATTTGTCCGGAATAGTTGCTGAGACTCATCTCAGGAGTGACATTCCCCTGACAGATGCTTCCTCCGCCGGTTACATTGCCGGGTTCGGAAGGAGTAATCACCTGAATGGACATGATGGTGGAGTATTCCGTCTCACACTCCCCGCTTCTGACCACGGCCTGATAGTCCCACAAACCTGTAGCGTAGGGTATATCTGAAAAAGTGGTATTGGAATTATTGATATGCTGCCACTCGAAACCTTCCAGCCGTTTTCTCCAGTAGAGCACACTGCCCACGTAGCCGGTGAGGGTGATAGGTGAAAGCGGCTGCCCGAGGCAAACCTCCTGTGAGGCAGAAACGAGCGTTCCGCCGTAGGTCTGCGGATCCACGATCACACTTGTAAATTCGGAATATCCCGGAGAACAGCCTTCCAGGGCAATCTCCACCCTGAAATCCCATGTACCAGGGAAAGGCATCAGTTCGGAATATTCCGTGCCATTGAAGGGCACATTGGTCCAATTGCCGCTATTGTATCTTTTCTGCCAGGTATTGATCACGCCGATCCATCCGTTCAGCGTCATCAACGGACTTTGCGTTCCTGCACAGATCTCATCACCTCCGGTCACATAGCCGCCTACAGGTTGTTCGTATGCGTTTGCGAAAGCGGTGGACCAGCCGCTGAAAAGGCCGGTGACACTGCTTAACGTTCTCGCATAAACAATCAGGCCGGTACTCACGGGTATCTCCGGTGTAATATACTGGAATGGATCTGTTGTAGCGGTATAGACAATCGTGGCACCGTCGAGGGAGAACTGGATCTGGTCACCGCCCTGGCCCGGGACTGCCGTAATTGTCACCGAACCCGTTCCGCAACGGATCTGGTCGCTGACCTCCGGAGGCGTGATCTCCTGGATGACATGGACGGAACCGGTCGCCGTGGTCATACATCCATGCCCGTCGGTTACAGTCAGCAGAAGCTCGTATTCACCGGTATCGGGCGCATTAAAGAGCGAGGTGGGCATCGTAAGTGAGCTGAGCCAGGCAGCACCTTCCCCCGACCAGCTGTAAGCGGGAAAGTACCCGGCACCGCCGCTGGCATTGCCCTGCATCAGGATATTGCTGTTGGTGATTACATAAGCCGGATCGGGCAGGATCGATAGCAGAAGCTGGGGATCTTTGATTACAGCAGCCGTTCCGGTCATTAAACGGATACAACCCGTTGCGATGATCGTAGCTTCCACGGTATAACTTCCTTCCGGCATGTCAGGCCAGGATAGCGCATTTCCTGTCCCTGTCAAGGGGAGACCCTCATTAAGGTTATCTTTCCGTAACTGGTATGACACGCCGGTTTCCGAGCCGGAAAGGGTGACTTCGCGGCCAATCCCTTCATAACAATAAGTACCCGACCCAGCTGTAAGAAATGCAGCAGGGAGCGGACTGGTCTCGATGTTGACATTGCCTAACATACTGATGCTGCATCCACTCTGGATTCCCGTGGCGATCACGCTGTATATCCCCACGGTCTGGTTATTCCAGACAAGGCTGCTACCCGTACCGTTCAGGGGTGAACCAAGGGGATTGCCATTCCTGAGCAACTGGTAAGTTGCAGTGGATTCACTGCCGCTGAGGGTCACCGTCAATCCGTTTCCTCCTTCACAGTAGTTCCCGCCGCCGGAAAGCGCGTAACGCAAGGGTACCTGTAACACCTGGATGATATCCTGGGCTGTATTGGAGCAACCAAGCTCATTGGTATAAGTATATGAAATCACATGGTCACCCACTGCCACCAGCGAAGGATTGAACACACCACCGCTGATTCCGGGTCCGCTGTATGTCCCACCTTCGGGTGTTCCTCCGGCAAGCACGAATGGTGTAGCGTTTACACAGACCGAACTCACGTTCAGATCGAAACCCACCGTGGGCAAGCCCTCCACATCTATGGTATTCTGATCTGAGTTGGAACAGCCAAAGATATCCGTATAGGTATAAGTCAGGGTGTGGGTGCCAATTCCGGCTAAGAGAGGGTTGAAAGTATTGCTGATTACACCGGGTCCGCTGTAGACGCCACCCGACGGAGATCCTCCGCTGAGTGTCAGCACTGGTGAAGAAATGCAAAGCAGGGGTAAATCGTTGTCGAATGTGGTCGCCGGCAGAGGCATGACCATGATGGTGGCCGGCAGGGAGTATTGTTCAGGACAATTCCCGTTCTTAACCATCACCCTGAATTTCGTGGTCTGGCTCAGCGGACCGGAGGTATAAACCGTCTGTGTATGAATAATATCCGTCCAGCTTGTATATGGAGCCACCGAATACTGCCATTTGACTACCATTCCGAGGTGATTGGCGAGTTGCAACTGGCCACTGTTTTGTCCGATACAGACAACGGCATCGCTCATCACCTGCCCGCCCAGTGTGGCCGGTACCACCAATACTGTTGCCGGATCGGAATAACTTTCCTGACACAGGCCCAGGGCAACCACAGCCCTGTATTCCCAAGTACCCGTGGATGAGGGTACTTCATTATAGTAAGCTGTGGTGTTGACAATATCGATCCACAAGCCGCCATTCAGCCTTTTTTGCCATTTCAGGATATCTCCGAGGTAATTCATCAGGGCAAGGGAGGGTGTGGAAGACCCCAGGCAGATGGTTCCGCCGCCTGCCACGGTTCCGCCCACACTTTCAGGCACTACTGTAATTGTTGCATGTGAAGAATAGGCCGGCGGACAGACCCCTTGCTGTACCTCCACCCTGTATTCCCAATTCCCTTGCTGATCAAGGATCTCTGAGTACGAAGCCAGGGTGTTCGGGATATCAGTCCATGCTCCGGCATTGAACCTTTTCTGCCATTTATTGATGTTTCCTGTATAAGCGGAAGCAACCATCACCGGGGTGTAGAAACCAGGGCAGATGCTGCCGCTTCCGCTGATGGAACCGCCCTCTGATTCCGGATCAACCTGAATGGTTACGATGGAAGAATACTGCGGGCTGCAGTTTCCGTTTCTGACCTCGGCCTGGTACTCCCAGCTGCCGGCCTGGCCGGGCACCTCTGAGTAGCTCGTACCGGTATGGTTGATCACCTGCCAGACCGTGCTGTTCCATTTTTTTCTCCATGATACAACATTTCCGGTCTGCCCGCTAAGCTGAATGGTGCCCGTGGAAGCTCCAAAACAGATGTTACCCTGAGAGGCAGCCAGGGCACCTCCCACGCTGGGGGAGCTCACAACCACCGAAGCGATGGTGGAATAACCCGGTGCACAACCGGGTATCTGAACCTCTGCCCTGTATTCCCATGTGCCTGCCTGGCTTGGTGTTTCTGCATATATCGTTCCATAATAAGGAATGGCAGTCCAGGTCCCTCCGTTCAGTCTTTTCCACCAGCCGTTCACATCGCCCACGTATGAAGTCAGGCTCAGCACAGGAATCGCGCTGCCAAGGCAGATGCTGCCTCCGGCGCTGAGAAAGCCTCCCACCGAAGTGGCATAGGCGGCAGCGGTAGCCGTCACCCAGTTGCTTGTATTGCCTGATCCGCTGTTCCTGGTTCTGGCATAAACCGTCAGGCTTCCGCCGGGAGGAATTACGGGAGTGACATATTGGTAAGGAACTGAAGTAGCTGTATAAACCACAATGGAACCGTTCAGCGAGAACTGCACCTGGTCTCCGCCCACCCCCGGAGTTGCAGTCATGGTGAGGGTGCCTTCTCCGCACCTGATCTGGTTTGGCATGACTGGTTCTGCAAGCGGACTGGTGGTATGAACCGTAATCTGGTCAGAGGCTGTGCAGCCATGACTGTCTGTTACCGTATAGGTCAGGTTATAATTACCGTATGCAGCACTATTAAAGACAGGATTGACAATGGAAGTAGCGGAAAGGTAGGGTGTTCCGGGACCCGTCCATTGATGGGTGATATAGGAACCCGTCCCGCCTGAAGGTCCTCCATTGAGGTTCAGGTTGTTCCCGATAATCACATAGGCAGGATCGGGGATGATCGAAGCCGTGAGGGCCGGATCTTCAGTGATCAGCACCACCCCTGACATGGGGCTGGAACAACCGGTGGCAAGCGTAGTGGCCACCACGGTATAGCTGCCTGCCGTCTTCCCTGTCCAGGTGAGGGAGGCGCCTGTACCGCTTTTAGGGATATCGTTGGGAACACTGTTGCGGTACAACTGATAAGAGACTCCTGCCTGAGAGCCGGAAAGGGTGACGGTCAGACCTGAACCGCCGCTGCAATAGCTTCCCCCGCCGGTAAGGTTATAGGTTGTAGGTGCGGGGAACTGGTATAAGAGTACCGAACCGCTCATCTGTGCAGAACAGGCGGTGGTCGCATTCAGAGCCGTTACCGTGTATGTTCCGGCCAGTTTGTTATACCAATACAGGGGGGATCCGGTACCATTCAAAGGCGAACCGTCGCTGACCCCGTTCTTTTTCAACTGGTAGAACACGCCGATCTGGGAGCCGTTCAGACTGAGGGTAAGTCCACTGCTGCCGGGACAATAACCGGCAGTGCCGGAAAGGGTATAAACCAATGGGTTAGGGTAAACCTGTATGGTATTGGTAGCGCTTCCGGAACATCCCACACCACTGTTGAAGGTATAGGTCAGTATGTGCGATCCCTGTCCCGCCAAAGATGCATTGAAATTGGTGCCTGTTACTCCCGGTCCGCTATAGGTGCCGCCGGATGGTGATCCCCCGGTAAGCATATAAGTTGTACTCGATAAACACTGGGAAGCAAGGAGGCCGGTAAATGTGACAGTGGGCGAGGTAAAGACTTCTATGGTATTGGTGGCACTCGCGCTGCAGCCATAGGTGTCGGAATAGGTATAGGTGATCGTCCAGACGCCGACTCCGGCCAGTGAAGCATTAAAGTTGTTACCACTGACCCCCGGTCCGCTGTATGTTCCCCCGGCCGGGGATCCACCACTGAGCGCGTACACAGTATTGTTCACACATTGCCCCGCAAGGCTGCCGTAAAAGTTCACAACAGGCAGTGCAACCACAGTAATGACAGCTTCGGAGGAATATACCCAGGGACAAATACCACTCTCCAGTACTGCCCTGAATTTCGTTGTCACCGTAAGGGGTCCGGATGTGTAGGAAGCTGTCTGGTTAGGAATATCCGACCAGGTAGTGAACGGACTTACTGCATACTGCCATTTGACGATGGTTCCGGAATATGCGGAAAGTGTGAGCAATCCGCTGGTTTGCCCGGTACAAACGGTTTTACTGCCGGTAATGGTTCCTCCCAAAGCATTGGGAATGACTTCCACCGTCGCATATCCGGAAAACACTTCTCCACAGTTCCCTATGCCCACCACAGCGCGGTAATCCCATATTCCAACCGAGGTGGGAGCTTCGGAGTATGTCGGGTTGGTATTCCCGATGTTTTGCCAACCACCGTTGTTGAGACGTCTCTGCCAACGGAGAATGTTATTGTTGTAGCCTGTAAGTGTCAGCGTACCCGTGGAAGTATACAGGCAGATGGTACCGCCGCCGTTAACCTGTCCACCGACGCTTGCCGGATAAACGGTAACCCTGGTGGAACCACTGTAAACAGGATTGCAGACACCATATCGCACCTGGGCACGGTAATCCCAGTTGCCGCTGGAAGCCGGAATCTCATAATAGGTAGCCGAGGTATGGGCTATATCCTGCCATGAACCTTCATTCAGACGCTTTTGCCACTTCTGGACGGTGCCGGTCTGACCCGTAAGCACCAGTGTCGGCGTGGTAACTCCCGGACAGAGGGAAGTACCCCCGCTGACTGTCCCTCCCACACTCAACAGATCAACCTGGACGATAAAAGTCTGGGAATAAACGGTACTGCAAACCCCGTTCCGGACCACGGCCTGAAACTCCCAGAGACCTGCCGTGGTCAACACTTCCTCATGGGTGTCGGTGGTGTTGACGATCTCCTGCCAGGCCAGGCTGTTCAGGCGCTTCCGCCAGTTAAGGATAGTACCGAGATACCCGGTAAGTGTCATGGTGCCTGTGGAGGTGTTCAGACAGATCTGGTTGGAACCACCCGAAAGAAACCCACCGAGTGAGGGTGCATACACATCTACCACGGCCAGGTTTGAATAACCCGGATCACAGTCCGGAATCTGTGCAACCACCCTGTACTCCCAGGTTCCTGCCACCTGGGGTGTTTCTGAGTAAATGGTACCGGTATGGGAAATATCGATCCAGTTACCTCCGTTCACCCTTTTCTGCCATTTCAAAATCTCGCCAACTACCCCGCTCACCTGTAACAAAGGAATGGGATAGCCGCGGCAGATCGCTCCGCTGCCTGTTAAAACACCCCCATCGGCATAGGCAACAGCAGTGGCTGTAGCTGAAATCCAGGGACTTACCAGGCCATTGCCCGTATTATATGCCCTGGCATACATGGTGATGGTGTTACCGACCTGAACGATGGGTGTATTGGTCTGATACGGAAAGAAATAATCAGTGTAAGGAGTGATGGTGGTGTCGGTGGTGAATTGAACGGCATTGGCATCCGGCCCGGGAACTGCGGTCATGACCATGGAACCATCCTGGCAACGAATCACGTCTTCCATGGTCGGCTCAAGAATATATCCCGTCACATGGACCACAAAGTTGGTATAGGCCGGACATTCATGATCATCGTGAACGATAAAAGTCGTCGCATAATTACCAATCACATCACAAGTAAATACCGGTGTCTGTATCATGGTATTATTCAGGAAGTTAGCTCCTGTGCCCGTCCATTGGATGGAAATGTAGTTTCCGGTACCCCCATACACCAATCCTTCCAGTTGCAGCGGATTTTCAACAGTAACATAGGCCGGATCGGGAATCACAGAAGTCAGCAGTTGCGGATCCCTTGTAATGGTAACCGTACCGTTCATGGTATCATAGCATCCGGTAGTAAGGTTGGTGGCAATCACGATGTATTCCCCGAAAGGTCTGTCGGGCCAGGGAATGGTATCCCCGTCGCCCAGCCGCAGCAATCCATCCGGCAAGCCGTCTTTCATCAATTGATAGGAAACATTTTCTTCCGATTCCACAAGGGAAATCACCCTTCCGTTGAGGTTATAACAATAGGTGCCGGAGCCAATCAGGTCGAAAGCGGTGGGTAAAGCAGCCACCGTAATCACGGCACTGCCATTCATGTTTGCCGTACAATTGCTTCCGGCTGCGGTGGCCGTGACCGTATAGGTGCCTGCCGTCTGGTTGCTCCAACTGATTGGTAATCCGGTGCCTTCTGTATAAGTCCCCTGCAGGACGCCATTCCTGTACAAGCGGTAATGTACCCCGGTCTGCGAACCGGTAAGGCTTACCGTCCGCCCCGATTCATAAGGGCAATAACTCCCTGATCCGGTCACGGTAAAAATGACCGGAATGGCAACCACAGTAACCGGACTGTCATCGGAACCCACACAATCATTGGCATCCTCATAGGAATACGTAATGATATGGGTTCCAACCCCTGCCACAGAGGGATTGAATACGCCACTGCTGACAGCAGGCCCGCTATAGGTGCCGCCCGGAGGTGTTCCGCCCGTCAGAATGTAAGAGGTCGTGGTAACACATTGTGTCTGCAGGGTTCCAAGGCTGACTGCCGGAAGGTCATTCACCGTGATCGTGGCCGGAAGTGAAACCTCCTCGGGATTACCTCCATCCTGGACGACTGCCCTGAATCGGGTCGTTTCTGTGAGAGGACCAGATTCATAGGTAGTTGCAGTATGAAGGATGATATCCCATACCGAAAACGGTGCTACTGCATACTCCCACCGGATCACCGACCCGCTGTGCCCTGACAGTGTTAATACACCGCTGGTCTCTCCCTCACAAACCGATCTGTCGGGACTTACCTGACCCCCAGCCGTGGGTGGTGCAAAGGTCAGGATGTGCGACACGGATTTCCCATCCTGTCCCGCTGTTACACTGATACCGGCCTGAGCCCGGAAAGGCAAGACGAGGGCGGCCAGGATGATAAATTGAATGAAACAGCTAAATCTCTTTCTCATAATTCCGAATCTTAATAATACTTATGGATTACAGCGAAACTGTATCCGATTAACTTTGCTAAACCGTTGGTTACTTGTACTTTGAATGTAAAACATCCTTGAATTTGATTTGTTGGCTTAGGGATGTCATCTTAACATTGATCTGTATCAATAAATTATTGATCTAAATCAACGAAAGACTGATCTTACCCTAAAAGCTGACAAAGTATCATGAATACCAATAGACTGACATTAAAAAATATGTTTTTGTGAACAAAGGCCTGTTGATTATATGGATAACTAACTAACAATCATTATTTTATATTCAACTCTACGATTCCATGCCATCCTCCAAATATCAACTGCAAATATATCTGTTTTTTGCTTAGCTTTCGCATTCAGACTTTAACTATCCTCAAATCTGAAGGAACAATAAGCTGGAACGCTTGTTTAGCAAACACTTCAGTAAGCAACATCATTGAAATCAACTCAAGCAGTGCTCCTTCAAGATGAATAAATTTCGCTGCAGGTTGCCCGGGAATGTTCTGAATTTTCCCATTTTTGACCTTACCTTTGTGGTTTAAATGCTCCTATGGATTTCATTAAGCATCTGTATATCATATGGGAAAGCCTGTATCCGGGCATGGACAAGATCCTACTGGAAGCATTCATAAACCGACACATATTCCCACTTCGGGAAAAATCAGGCCCGTTATCAGACAGGAATTCCTCAAACCTTGCCGAGGTCAAAAAGGAGCTGCCGGAACAATGGTATAAGGAAGCTGTAGTTTACGCCTTGTACGTGGATCTGTTCGACAGGGATCTGGACGGACTGCGTGCAAGACTGGGCTACCTGGAAAACCTTGGTATCAACTGTATCTGGCTGCTTCCCATCCTGTCGTCCCCTGGCAGGGATGCGGGCTTCGACATTGACGATTTTTACGCCATCCGGCCCGACCTGCTTGGAAACAACGCCGAAAACAGGGATCCTTTCCGCGAACTGATCACCGAAGCCCACCTCAGGGGGATCCGCATCATTTTCGATATAGCCCTGAACCACACCTCCGACCGGCACCCCTGGTTCAGGCAGGCATCATCATCCCGCGACAATCCTTACAGGGAATACTACATCTGGAGCGAAGACACAGCAGGGTACAGTCAGGCCAGGATTATCTTCAAAGGCATTGAAAGCTCAAACTGGGAAGCCTGCGGTGACGCCTTTTATTTTCATCGATTCTTCCACTTTCAGCCCGATCTGAACTATCGTAAGCCGGAAGTGCTGCTGGCCATGTCGGAAGTCCTATTATTCTGGCAACAACAAGGGATAGACGGTTTCCGGGCGGATGCTATTCCCTACCTGTGGAAAGAGGAACACACAGATTGTGAGAATCTTCCCGCCACCCACCTCATCATGAAGTTTTTCAGGGCAGTCCTGGATGCCGTTAAACCCGGTACCCTGCTACTCGCCGAAGCCTGCCAGCCTCCGCATCAGGTTGTGGCATACTTCGGCCGGGGCGACGAATGTCATGCCGCCTATCACTTTCCGCTGATGCCCCGCATCTTTATCTCCCTGTCCCGTCAAAACGGGGATGCCATCCGGCAAATCCTCTCCCCTGCTTTCACACCTGAAATACCAGCTGACAATCAATGGTTTACCTTTCTGCGCTGCCATGATGAACTCAGCCTCGAAAAGGTCTACGTGAGTGAGACCGAAAGGGCTTTCCTGCACGGGCAATACTGTCGCAGGCCTGAATGGGATTTCCGTGAGGGTGAGGGCATCTCTGCCAGGCTGGCCGAACTGCTCGGGATGAACACCGACAGCATCCTGCTGGCCTTTTCCCTAATGCTGACCCTGCCGGGGACCCCGGTTATTTATTATGGTGATGAAACCGGAAAAGGCAATGATGAAGCCTTTTACCGGGAAATGAAAGCGTTCACGGGTAAGGATGACAGCCGATACCTTGTCAGAGGCAGAATAAACTGGGAACAAACAGAACAAGCCCTTGCCGATCCGGCAAGTCAGGCATCCCGGATTTTTTACCCCCTGCAAGAGATGATCCGGCTCAGAAAGCAATTCACAGCATTCGGCCGGGGCAGCATTAGCTTTGAAAACACCCTCACTGAAGAAGCATCTCCCCTGCTGATTTACCGACGTTTATACGAGCAGGAAGGTCTCCTGCTGATCCATAATCTCGGCGAAAAAAGCATCAGTCCAGGCAAACAGCTTATCCCGCCGGGCAGCATCCTGTTCTCCCACGGATATGAATCCGGACGGTTCGATGCATTTGGATTTATCTGGATAGATATAAGCGCTACAAACATAAAGCAAGCATGACAACACCGCTCCCCTTCCATGCCGTGGTCTTTGACCTCGACGGGGTGGTTACGCAAACCGCCCTTGTCCACAGCCGGGCCTGGAAACACATGTTCGATGAATATCTCCGGCTTCGTGAAAGCAGGAACGGTGAACCTTTCAGGGAATTCGACCACGGAACCGACTACAGAAGATACGTGGATGGAAAACCAAGATACGACGGTGTCAGGTCCTTCCTCTCCTCCAGGGGTATCAGCCTTCCGGAAGGATCGAGCATGGACGGCCCGGATGAGGAAAGCATCTGCGGGCTGGGGAACCGGAAAAACGACAGCTTTCACAGGGTACTTGAACAACAGGGTGTAGAAGTTTACCCTTCCACCCTCAGGCTGATCGGGGAGCTGCGCGAAGCCGGCATCCCCTGTGGCATCGCCTCCTCCAGCCGGAATGCGGAGGCGGTGCTCGAACGCGCCGGCATCAGGGATCTGTTTGTGGTCGTGGTGGACGGCCTGACTGCCGAACGATCGGGATTGAAAGGGAAACCGGAACCCGACATTTTCCTTCACGCCTGTCAAGCCATGGGAGCAGAACCCATGGAATCGGTAGTGATAGAAGATGCGGTATCAGGTGTGGAAGCTGCCCGTAAAGGACATTTCGGTCTGGTGATCGGCATCGCCAGGGAAGGTGGTGAAACGGAACTGCTCGCACACGGAGCCGACATCGTTTGCACTGACCTCGGACAAAGCGGGATGGCTGACATCATCCGCTGGTTCACCGAAGAACTGGAGCAGGAGCAGTGGATGATCCGCTATCATGATTATCAACCCGCCCTGGAAAAAACCAGGGAAAGCCTGCTGACCACCGGGAATGGCCGCTTCGCCAGCAGAGGATGCCAGGAGGAAAGCAAAGACGGGCCTTACCATTATCCGGGTACCTATATGGCCGGCCTCTACAACCGCCTTCACACACGGCTCAACGACAGAGACATCGCGAATGAAGACCTGGTGAATTGTCCGAACTGGCTGGGTATCTCCTTCAGACCGGCCGGCGGAAGCTGGTTTGACGTGGATCAATACCATGTATCCGCTTGCAGCAGGACACTCCACATGAAGCAGGGCTTGCTCAGCCGCTCCATCCGCGCCACTGCCCCTGACGGTAAAACCTTCCTCGTCAGGTCGGAACGCTTTGTCTCCATGGCCAATCCCGACCTGGCCTGCCTGCGTTATTCGCTCACCCCACTGGATTCTTCGGGTATCATTACCATCCGCTCGGAAATCGACGGCAATATCCTGAACAGCGGTGTGGAGCGTTACAAACAATTTGAAAACCGCCACCTGAAACCGGCACACCGCATCCATGATTCGCTGGCAGGATTTCTCCTCATGCAAACAAAGCAGTCGGGTATTTATGTAAACACTGCCTACCGGCACCGGATTACGGAACAGGAAGTCCTGAAAGGCATGCAGACTGACATTAGCGGTGAAGCCTGCCTGCAGTGTTACTTCAGAGTAGAAGTAACGCAGGGTCAAACTGTTACCATTGAAAAGTTCATCAGCCTCACAAGCTTCCGGGACAGTCGCTCCGGCACTGAACTCCTTCATGCGGGATTCGGAGACGGGCATCCGGACTTCGATACCCTGCTGCAAGATTCAGCCCGGGAGTGGTCGGAAATCTGGAAAAGCGCGGATATCAGGATCAAAGCCGACAGGCAGAGCCAGAAGCTGCTGAGAATGCACATCTACCACCTGATGGTGTCCATGTCGAAGCACAACCTGGACACCGACAGCAGCATCGGCGCAAGAGGCCTTCACGGAGAAGCCTACCGGGGACATATCTTCTGGGATGAACTGTTTATCCAGCCCTTCTATAACATGCACTTCCCCGGAATCAGCCGGGCCATGCTGCTTTACAGGTACAACAGGCTTGAAAAGGCAAGAGAAAATGCCCTGGAGAAGGGTTTGCAGGGTGCGCTCTTCCCATGGCAAAGCGGCTCCGACGGCAGGGAAGAAACCCAGACGATACACCTCAATCCCTTATCCGGGAAATGGGATCCCGACCACAGCTCCCTGCAGCGTCATGTGTCCCTTGCCATTGCCTGGAATGTGCTGCAATATCACCGGCAAAGCGGCGACCAGGCTTTTATGAGGGATTTCGGTTTTGAAATGCTGACTGAGATCTGCCGCTGCTGGGTTTCCATGTGCACTTTCAACCCGGAAACAAACCGATATGACACCCACGGGGTGATGGGACCCGATGAGTTTCATGAATCCTACCCGGATTCTGAGACAGCGGGACTGACCAACAACGCCTACACCAATCTCCTGCTGGCCTTCATCCTGGAAGAGACGGTCAGTCGCCTGACTGCCGAATGCCGGGGCGAGGCTGAGGAGATGAAGCGCTGGGAGAACATCAGCCGCAGCCTGACCATACACATCACGGAGGAAGGCATCATCGAACAATTCCGCGGCTGGTCAGCCCTGAAGGAACTGGACTGGGAGGGCTACCGGGCCCGCTACGGCAATATTTACCGTCTCGACAGGATACTGAAAGCCGAAGGATTATCCCCCGACGCATACAGGCTCTCCAAGCAGGCCGACACCCTGATGATCTTCTATCTCCTCGGCCCCGGAGAAACCGGCCGGCTGCTGAAGCGACTGGGATACTCCCTGCCCGAAGGCTATTTCGAAAAGAACTTCCGCTACTACCTGCAGCGCTGTTCCCATGGCAGCAGCCTGAGCCGCATCGTCCACACCCGCCTGGCCCATATGGCAGGCGACCAGGCGCTTGCCCGGGATCTCTTCCGGCAGGCCCTGCTTACCGACTACGGAGACGTTCAGGGGGGAACCACTGCGGAAGGTATCCATACAGGCGTGATGGCTGCCTGCCTTGAGATGGCGGTGAGGTGTTTAGAAGTTTAGTCGTTTAGAAGTTTAGTGGTTTAGAAGTTTATATTATATACTCATACCAGAAAATTAGGCACAAAGGGGAAAAATTTTCGACCAAAAAATGATTAAGTTTGAAAAAAAATATTTCTATGGCTACAAAAAAGAATAAAAAGATTGATAAACCAATGACACCAGAGATGGTTCAAATGGCAAATGCTAAAATATCAGAACTATTAGCAAAACAGAATTTTAGTAGTATTGAAGAGGCAAACGAGTTCTTTAAAAAACATATAAACGGAAAAAAGATAGATGATTTATTTTTCAATAAAAAAGGGAGAAAAACAAATATTGAAAAATCTGAAGATTTAGTTTATGAAGCTTATGAAAGCTCACCCGGGGAAGGGAAAAAATTAGTTCAGAAAGCACTAAAATTAGACCCGGACAATATAAGAGCTTTGAACTATATGGCGGATAGAGAAGAAAACATTGAGGAAGCAATAAAGTTATATAAACAATCAATGAGTATAGCAGAAAGGAAATTGGGGCCAGAGTATTTTAACAAGAACAAAGGACATTTTTGGGGCTTGCACGAGACAAGGCCATATATGACAGCAAAATTGAATTATGCCAATTGTTTAAATTCTTCAGGAAAAATTGAGGAATCTATACATGAATATAAAGAACTATTAGAACTAAATCCAAATGATAATCAAGGAATTCGGTATATATTATCCGGTCTTTTGTTACATACAGAAAATTATGGTGAATATTTAAAATTATACAAATCCTATAAAGAAAAGTCTACATTTTGGTTATTCAATTATGCATTATACTTATTTATTAAAAAAGGCGATTCAAAAGAATCAAATAAAGCATTACAAGATGCAAATAAATGTAATAAATATGTCATAAAAATAATGACACAGCAAATACAAATGAATTTAGAGCCACCGAGCCACTATAGTCCAGGTCAAGAAGATGAAGCTGTCTGTTATTTAATGGACAATTTTAGCATTTGGATGAAACATAAAGATTCAATTTTCTGGTTAATGAAATTTGTAAAAAAATAAAAGACAGATTAAATTAATTCCTCAGTGCCTAAAAGCGTGCAATTTGGATTTTTTGCATCATGAAAACGCTAAGCCCTGCGGGCTATGCGTGATAGGTCTTTGGAGCAAAAAACCACAACCTGCACGCAAACCGTTATCGGGCAATTGAAAAAACCTTGACAAGTGGATATATGTTATCAAATCATCTGAAAACAATATCCGTGATCACCTCAGCGCCGGCTTCCTTATTTAACTGATTGATCAGAAGAGATTTAGCATAGGAAAGCTCGTTGCGTAAGGCAGCAGAATCCACTTTTACGAACAGGACTTTCTTCCTGACTGCCAGATGCAGGGTATGTCTGGCAATCACCGGGCCCACCACGCCTTCCCAGGCGGATATCAGCCGGATTTCATTCACCTTGTCCGAAAGATGATAGCGTTCCAGCATCTGCCGTATCGCTTCCCTGATGCTTATTTCATCGCGCCGGCTCACAGGCAGCTGATGGTATTGGAGGCGGTGATATGGAATATCTTATGATCAAGCTGGATCTCCCTGAATATCTGTTTTATCCGTTCCGGATGCGTATCCGTGATCATCACCTGCCCGAAATTGTCTTCCCCGACCAGGCGGATGATCTGGGATACCCTTTTCTCATCCAGCTTATCAAAGATATCGTCGAAGAGCAAGAGGGGCTTGAAACCCTTGAGCCTGCGGGTATATTCAAACTGGGCAAGGCGCAGGGCTACCAGGAAGGACTTCTGCTGTCCCTGGGAACCGAATTTGCGGACCGGCAGTCCGCGTATGGTAAATGACAGCTCGTCCTTGTGAATGCCGGTGGTGGTGAAACGCAGCAGCAGGTCGCGCCGGAGGCTTTCCTTCAGCAGCGCGGCAAGACCGGCAGTATGAAGCTGCGATTCATAGGCAATGCCCACTGTTTCCCTGCCCCCGCTGATGATATTGAAGAAGGTCTGGAAGATCGGAATAAACTCACGGAGAAATTCATCTCTTTTCCGGTGGATCAGATGGGCGGGATCGACAAGTTGCAGATCCCAGGCTTCGAGGGCAGTCGCAGCCATGGCGCTGTCTTCCGCCTGTTTCAGCAGGGAATTTCGCTGTTGAAGCACCCTGTTGTACACCAGCAGGTTATCAAGATATACCCGGTCGAACTGGGAGATGACCCCGTCGAGGTACTTCCTTCTTTCCTCGCTTCCGGAACCGATCAGGTCTGTATCACCGGGAGAGACCATGACCAGGGGAAACAGCCCGATATGGTCGGCCAGGCGGTCGTAATCCTTGCGGTTGAGCCTGAATTGTTTCCTCAGTCCGCGTTTCTGAATGCAACTGACCACATCCTCCTGGTCCCCGTTCTTCCTGTAATACCCGTGAATGGCAAAATACTCCTCCTCATCCCTGATATTCTGCATGTCCTGGGGATTGAAGCAGCTTTTACAAAAGGAAAGATAATACATGGCATCGAGGAGGTTGGTTTTGCCCACGCCATTATCCCCCACAAAGCAATTAATCTTGGGTGAGAGCTCGAGGTCAGCCTCGGGGTAGTTTTTAAAGTTGCTTAATGTCAGATGTTTAAGATACATACGCTGCCTGCTGGTGCATGCGGATCAACAGGCAAATGTAAGCCGATTCGGCGAGATGCAGGGGATTATTCCGGGAAAAGATCAGAAAGGCGGGTGGTGATGGTGAGGTAGTTGGGCGAGCCTGAAAGATGATAGGTCGAGCGGCTGTAGTTAAACTCTATTTTCTTGATCCTCACTCCAATGCCCCAGGAGAAACCGACGGTCGACATGCGGGTGACCACCCCCAGTTCCTTTCTCCTGCCGTAATTATACCCCACCCTGACGCTCAGGTTCTCAGAAGGGATGAACTCTCCGCCGATAATGATATGCCGGCCCAGGTTGTCGAAGAAATCGCCCACCTTGTCCTTTTCCACCGGCTGGTTGGTCAGCGGATCAACTTTGTCTTCCAGGGGATCGTCGTAGCTCAGGTCAAATTTGTCGATCCGGTCATAGATGATGGTGTAGCGAAAAGGGACATGCTTCAGTTTTTTTGAAATCCCGGCGAAAGCACTGAAGGGGAATGCTTCTCTTTCGCCCGAACGGTATGCCTTGAGCTGGCGTCCGTAATTTCTCAGCACCAGGCTTGCATGAAAACTTTTGTCATCGCTGCGGTAGGTGCCTGCGACATCCACGCCGAGGCCGTATGAGATGTCGTTGAAGAGGTCGGAGTAGACCAGCTTCAGTGCGGCACCCAGGCTGAAGTTGGAATCCAGGCTTCTGCCCCAGCCCAGTTGAAAGGCATATTCGGAGGCAGTGAATTCACCAAGAATATTGCCTCCGGCATCCGTTTGTATAAACTTACCGTAATTCACGAAATGAATGGAAGAGGCATAACTCCCGAGATCTTCCAGGGTGCCGGAGAAGGCCACGGAACCGCAGTTGATATCCGAATAGAAATCCAGGAAACTCATGGCCAGGGCTTTGTCCATCTTTGGCGAGATCAGCGAGGGGTTGGCCCAGGCCAGGGATACATCCTGGTCTGTAAGGGGAATGTTGGCACCCCCCAGTGCCGCAATCCTGGCCGAAGTGGTCAGGTTCAGGAACTGGTAGGTTCCGCCCGGACCGGACTGTGCCCGGATGACTGCCGGTTGACTCATCATACATACAATGAGAAAGAAAAGCAAATGGTTTTTATTCAGCATGGGCCTGGTTAATGTTCATTATTTGTGTTAAAGCCTTCAAATGTACATTTTTCTGACTTGCGGAAAGTTCATTCATTATGAATGTTGAATAACGTCATTACAGGGAATGTATTATACAGAAAAAACATGAGCAGAAGAATAAGGTGTTTCCGGGTTTAAAAGCAATCTTGCTTTAATATGGGAAATAATAAAGCGGTATCCCTTGACTTACCCGCCTCTTATCCTTATCTTTACATCCCACTTAAACACACCCCCTTCAATGAAAAAAATCAGAAACCGCATTTCAGTATATATATATATATATGCTGGTTAATTTACTATCAATTTCCCGGGCCTGTCCACAGCAAACATGCAGCGCTGCAGACGTTTTCCCGGCCACCGACAGCGGGTACCTGCAATTCAGCCATGCGTTCTCCTCTGATGACTACTGGATACGGTTTCAAACTTATTCGACTGATTATCAACTAATTTATATCTCTCCCGATGACAGTTCGGGAGCCACCTTACAGTATGTGATTTTGTACAAGGGAAACTACTGTGACAGCCTTAGTCTTAACGACAGTATTTCCCTGACACACAATGACACCGTCATTTGTAACTTTCAGCATCTTGACTCAGGTTTCGTTTATTTCCTGCATCTCAAGCGATTGTATGATACACTTGCAGGAGGAACACAACAGTGGTTCGACTACTTCATAGAGAATACTGAGGGAAAACAAGTCTCCTACTTTGATTTATGCACTGTACTGCAGAACGGATGCAACCCATTGAACCTGGTCAGCAACGGAGATTTTAGCGTCACAGGGGCTAATCCCCCTGCTACTGCTTACTTCTCAAGTGATTATGTTTATTATGATCCTGCCCTGCAACTGCCGGAGGGAGGTATTACAATGAACAACGATGCATCTGTGAACGCCACTCACTGGTGGGGTATGGGGTTGAATGGCATTGCCGACAAGTTTCTGCTTTGTAATGCATATCTCAACGGAATGGATACCAACGTCATATGGGAAAGCACCGTGACCGGCCTTGAGCCCTTCACTGATTATTATTTTTCGTTTTATGTAAGGGCGCTGGGCGACACCGGCTATATCGCATACAACGATCCGAATGTCAGGTTCTATATCAATGGTAACCTGATGACTTTCTCAAATGTTTACTCAGATCCAGCATTCACAATACCCGCTTCAACCGTAATCGTCCCGCGTACACTGCCATCGAAGTGGTTTCAGCTTTGCGGAACATGGGCCACAGATACCAATACCACTGCGGAACTCAGAATCACAATGGCTCAATCAATCAATGCAGGTAATGTATTAAGCGGTGATGACCTCGGGATAGATAAGGTGCATCTCAGTAAAATTATTGATGACATCAGCATTATTCCTTCAAACACAACTGTTTGCGCAGACGAAGGCGTGTTTTTAAACAGTTTGCTGACTGTCAGTGGCGGAATTCCACCATACAATTATCAATGGTCCAACGGATTTGTCTCTGTTCCTTCCTATGTTTTTCCGCCGTTTACCACAACATATTATGTGAGCGTCACCGACTCGGTAGGATGTATGGCAATCTCGCAACTCACCGTCAGTGTTACCATGCTGCCTGACGAGATCAACGGTCCGACCCATAATTGTGATACAATCGCGTGGTTTTACCTGAACGGATTACCCGGCGGGGCACAGGTTCAGTGGAGCTTGTCCTCACCTGTTTACGGAAACATTCTCTGGACTTCATCCGACCAGGATTCTGTCCTGCTGCAAATAGCACCTTTGCTTGTCCCGGAGGGATTTATGATACAGGCCTCAATATCGGCAGATTCCTGTTCAGCAGTCCTGGTAAAGACCATCTTTCCCTGCTGTTGTGAAGAGGCGCCAAATTCTTATGTTTTCATTGATGACACCCTCCAGGGTACGATTGTCCCGTTTGAAAACGTCGATATCTGCATACAGGGCAGCCTTTACATTGACACCCGGGTTGAATTCGGCGCAAACACCACTGTTACTTTTGGCCCGGATTCCAGGATTATCATCGGTGATGACGACACCCTTGTGCTCGGCGGAAATGTCATCCTTGGCGAAACCTGCGGTGATTTCATGTGGGACGGCATTTATGTAACAAATAATCAATCACTTGTAAAATCCGAGCCGGATCTGCTCCTGGGGAACGCGACAGTAAAAAATGCGAAAAACGCAATCGTCTCAAAATATGGTGGTAATTTTGATTTGGTCAATATTGATTTTTTGGATAATTACATCGGGATAAAGGTAACGGATTACTTCGCAGGAATACCTTCGTTTGTATATCCGCATGAAGGGAGTGTCCGGTCCTGTAATTTTTCTAATCAGTGGCCCGACAAACTGATCCATTTGTTGCCATTCATTGATGAACCTTGCCATGCCGGCATTTTTATTGAAAACGTAAACGGGATTTCCATCGGCGATCCTTCCATGGCCAAAAACAATTTCTCCTACCTTCAGACCGGAATCAAATTACTGAATTCCAAGGCAGTGATACGCGGCAACAGCTTTCATGACATCCCGGTAAGCAATACACCAACCTGGCCACCCGTTGAGGCGGCAGTACATTCCATGGGACTGGCCGGACCCGGAGGCTATGTAGACGGAGTGCTCACTGTTGGGCAGCAGGCCGAAGAAAATGATTTTGCCGGTTGCTATCTGGGCGTCTATTTTCATGGCATTAAACAAAGCGCACATGTCATGGCCAACAGGTTCACCGATTGTGTTTACCCGGTTTACGGAACGGATGCGTCTTATCCCGTCTTTGTGATGGACAACATCATGACAACATACAGTATCGGGACAGATTATCCCGGAGTAGCAATAACAGTGAAAAACGGCGGATCCAAGTTCAGTAAAATTGATTTGCGCATCATCAACAACAACATCCTGGGGATGCGAAACGGGATTAACATTTCCAATCACAACGGCCAGGTGGAGAATCTCAATATTGCCATCAATAATATCGTATTCTATGATAAAAATGTCGTCAAAAGGTTTGGGATCAATGTGGAACATTGCTATCATCCTGACATCTGGGCAAACTACATACACCAGGCAGATCCCCCCGATGAATCTTTCGTACAGACAATCAGGGGAATACGTATCTCCGAATCCGTGCATGGTATCGTAAATGGAAATTTTGTGCATTTTATGGGTTCCGGCATCTATACCAACGGACTGCTCCTCAACACGCAGTTTATCTGCAATGTGTCGGACAGTTGTTACCACGGCTTTTTCTTCGGCCCGGGCACGGCGCTCTCATACCAGGGTTTGTACTCGCCCGGAGATAACGATAATAACTATAACCAGTGGATTGGCGAATACGACTCCCCCACCCAGTCAAAGGTTTCAACAGAAGCAGGTTTCATGCTGCTGCCCGGTGTGCAGTATTTACAAGATTCACTGGGAGATGAAGCATTTAAACTGGACGCGGATATCACAGATCCATCGCATCCATGTCATCTTCTTTTAGTACCAATACATAACCAGGACACCAACAATTGCATTTATTTCCATCACATCCCCTTTAAAGGAATGGATTCAGCAACACGTGAAAGCTACTTTGGTGACATCCTGCGCAGCAGCAATGAGTACCTGCAGTTTCTGCCGGAGTACCGTTCGTATGAGCAGGCTTATTTCCACCAGTACTTTTCCGAATTCCCCGGCAACTTATACCTCGGGGATCTGAACGATGCTCAGTACCAGCAGTTCTTTGACAGCCTCTGTAACAGCCAGACCGGCTATATCAATACGATCAAAAGGCTGATCTCCGAGAACAAAATTGACTCTGCGGTTGCCATGCTGCAGTTGCTGGACAATTCTGACCAATGGATGGAGAATTACCAGGTTGTTTATACCATTTATCTCAACACCTGGGCCAGAAATCTTTTCGATCTCAGCACCCAGGACAGGGATGATCTGATGGCGGTTGCCCTTCAAACACCCTATGAAGGCGGAGAGGCAGTCTATACGGCAAGGCTGATGCTGAACATTGACCCGGAGGATTACTATGTGCCCTACCGCTCACCGGAATTTGGAGAAGGCTGTTCAATGAATTCACTTAAAATCAGGCCCAATCCTGCTAGCAGCACCATAACGATTGAAATTCCCGATGCCGGGAACGAATTTTGCCAGATTGAAATATTTAATGAAACTGGAAAACTGTTGACAAAAACACAACTACCTTCGGTAAATGGTCTCATGATCATGAAAGTTGATAACCTGAAACCCGGGTTTTACCTTATTTATATTCACGCAGCAGGGTTGGTAAAGCAAACAGGAAAGCTGATAATTATTAAATAAAAATTACAATGAAAAAATTGATTATCAGCTTGTTAGTTATTGTGAATGGTGTATTATGTTATTCACAAAGCACTAATTTAGTGCCAAATCCAAGCTTTGAAGATTACACCAATTGTCCAAACAGTTACGGTTATCTTGAAAAAGCATTGCACTGGTTTGATGGTTGTGCAACATTATCGAGTTATTATAACTGTTGTGCCAATAACACATTTCCACATATTGGTGTACCTTATAATGGAGGATGCAATTATTTAATACCCAAATCCGGTAATGCATATGCGGGTATTTTTGCAGAACTATCACCAGACAACCGCCGGGCCTACCTGGAAGTGAGACTGACCGAGCCCTTGAAAGCTAATACGGGTTATCATGCGGGATTCTGGATTTGCATGTATGATTGTTTATATCTTGCCATGGATATGGCAGGCATGTATTTCTCAGTGGATTCCGTCTGGTGCCCGCAGAACCAGATTCCGCCGGTCAACCTGATCAATGCCGTGCCGCAGGTGAACAATACCCCCGGCAATGTACTCACCGATACGGCCAACTGGACGCTTATCTCAGGATATTTCAAAGCCGACGGCGGAGAACAGTTCCTGGTGATCGGTAACTTCTACCCCTGGAACCAGACCACCTGGTACTGGACTCAAATGCAAGGTTACCCGAGGGCATATTACTTCATAGATGATGTGTTTGTTTATGAGGATTCGCTGACAACCGGTGCACCACAGAACATTACACAACCCGATCCTGGTATCAATATCATTCCCAATCCTGCTAACAGCACCATAACGATTGAAATTCCTGATGCCAGGAATGAATACTACCTAATCAAATTCCTTACGGAGACAGGAAAACTAATAAGCTCTTCTGAGCAAGTTGCAGTCAATGGACTTGTTCTAATGAATGTTGATAAACTGAGATCCGGATTTTACCTTATCCATATTCAAACAGATAGAATAGTAAAATACACTGGTAAGCTGGTGATTATTAAATAATAAAGCCATGAAAAAGTTTATTACCACTGTATCTGTACTATTGATATCTTATTGGGGCCTCACACAATCATTGAATATGATTCCAAATCCGAGTTTTGAGGATTTTAGCAATTGTCCAACATTTCTCTTCCAAATTGAAAGGGCAACACCATGGTTTAGTCCCAACCAGTTATCCGCTGGTTATTATAATAGTTGTTCCAATAATATATTTCCACCTGTAGGTGTGCCTTATAATAATGGAGGATGTAATTATTTAATACCGAAATCAGGAGATGCATATGCTAGTATCTATGCAGAACAAGCACCAGACAATTGGCGAACTTACCTGGAGGTGAAACTGACTGAGCCACTACAAGCTGATAAAAGCTATCACGCAGGATTCTGGATTTGTTTTAATGATTGCCTCTTCCTGGCCATGGACATGGTTGGCATGTATTTCTCTGTGGATTCCGTCTGGTGCCCCCAGAACCAGATCCCACCAGCCTTTCTTATCAATGCTGTGCCTCAGGTGAACAATGCCGCGGGCAATGTACTCACCGATACAGCCAACTGGACACTCATCTCCGGGTATTTCAAGGCCGATGGCGGAGAGCAGTTTCTTGTAATCGGCAACTTCTACCCCTGGAACCAGACCACCTGGTACTGGACTCAAATGCAAGGTTACCCGAAGGCATATTACTTCATAGATGATGTGTTTGTTTATGAGGATTCGCTGACAACCGGTGCACCACAGAACAATCCACAACCCGTTCCTGGTATCAATATCATTCCCAATCCTGCTAACAGCAACATAACGATTGAAATTCCCGATGCCGGGAATGAGTTTTGCCAGATTGAAATATTTAATGAAACTGGAAAACTGTTGACTAAAACACAACTACCTGCGGTCAATGGTCTCATCATCATGAAAGTTGATAACCTGAAACCCGGGTTTTACCTTATTTATATTCACACAGCAGGATTGAAAAGGAAAACCGGAAAACTGGCAATCATTAAGTAATATAGTCATGAAAAAGTTGATTCCTAGTATATTTTTGCTATTGATATCCTATTGTTGCCTCCCACAATCATTGAATATCATACCCAATCCGAGTTTTGAGGATTTTAGTAGTTGTCCAACATATCTTTTCCAAATTGACAGAGCAATACCATGGTTTAGTCCCAGCCAGTTATCCGCTGGTTATTACAACAGTTGCGCCAATATTACATTCCCTCCTATTGGTGTACCTTACAACGGAGGATGCAATTATTTACTACCAAAGACAGGTAATGCATACGCGGGTATCTATGCAGAACAATCACAAGACAATAGGCGAACCTATTTGGAAGTGAAACTGACCGAGCCCTTGAAAGCTAATACGGGTTATCATGCGGGATTCTGGATTTGCATGTATGATTGTTTATATCTTGCCATGGATATGGCAGGCATGTACTTTTCGGTGGATTCCGTCTGGTGCCCGCAGAACCAGATTCCGCCGGTCTACCTGATCAATGCCGTGCCGCAGGTGAACAATACCTCCGGCAATGTACTCACCGATACGGCCAACTGGACGCTTATCTCAGGATATTTCAAGGCCGACGGCGGAGAACAGTTCCTGGTGATCGGCAACTTCTACCCCTGGAACCAGACCACCTGGTACTGGACTCAAATGCAAGGTTACCCGAGGGCATATTACTTCATAGATGATGTGTTTGTTTATGAGGATTCGCTGACAACCGGTGCACCACAGAACAATCCACAACCCGATCCTGGTATCAGGTTCTTCCCTAATCCTACCGGCGATAAGATCAACTTCCACACAGAAGGTCAGATAACAGAAAAAATTGTAGTTACCCTGTACACGATGGATGGAAGAAAAGTGAAAGAAATCATTTTACCATACCTTCAAAAAGAAACTGAAACTGACATTTCAGGTATTCCTGAAGGCTTTTACATGGTAAGCGCTTCAATAAAAGACAAACGGATAAGAAAGGATAAGATTTTAATTATCAGGTAAATATACTGATTCCTGACAGACAGGTTTGCGGAATTAAGTTGCTTAGAAGGAGCAAGCCGAAAATATACTCATACTAAACAGCTTTGCATGCGCAAACCTGTCAAGTATGAGTATAAGTTGAAGCCCTTCGGGCAAACCCTGCATGGGTAATACCGAAACATGATGCAGCCGGATTTGACAAGCTGGGAAAAAATTCCGTATTTCGTGGATTAAATCTGTCCATGGAAAAGATCCTCTTCCTCGACACCACACATCCCATCCTTCCCGAACAGCTTACACGCGACGGCTACGGCTGTGATTATCACACCACGATCAGCCGCAAGGACTGTAAGGAGGTGATCGGTCAGTACAGCGGTATCATCATCAGGGGGCGGATCAGGCTCGACAAAGAGATGCTGGAGCGGGCCGGCAGGCTGAGATTCATCGGCCGGGCCGGTGCCGGGATGGAAGGCATAGACACGGCCTTTGCCGAAAGCCGGGGCATACATTGTCTGAATGCCCCCGAAGGCAACCGCGATGCCCTCGCCGAGCACAGTTGCGGCATGCTGCTTTGCCTGCTGAACCACCTCATCCGGGCCGACCGGGAGATACGCCTGGGACTGTGGAAAAGGGAGACAAACCGGGGAGTGGAACTCAAAGGCAAAACCCTTGCCATCATCGGTTACGGAAATATGGGAAGCGCCTTTGCTTCGAGGCTGAGAGGATTTGACATGGAGATCCTTGCCTATGACAAGTACAAACAGGGATTCGGCGATGCATGCGTGAAAGAGACCAACATGGAAGAAATCTTCGCCAGGGCCGACTTTCTGAGTCTCAATGTGCCGCTGACCGAAGAAACCGCCTACCTGGTAGATGCACGCTACCTGGAAAATTTCAAAAAAAACATCATCCTGATCAACACCAGCAGGGGGAAAGTTGTTGATACAGCAGCCCTGGCTGCCGGCCTGCAATCCGGAAAAGTGCTCGGCGCTGCCCTCGATGTGATTGAATATGAAGGATTATCCTTTGAAAACCTGGATGAAACGCTGCTGCCGGATGCTTTCCGCACCCTCTGCCAATCCGACAAGATCATCCTTTCACCCCACATCGCCGGCTGGACGCTTGAATCGCACCGGAAACTGGCCCTGGTGCTGCTTGAAAAGATCAGGCAATTAAAATGATAACCAAAGTATATGAAGCAAAGCAACAAAATTTTCAAGGGCAAAACCCTTGCCATCCTCACAGGGGGCGGAGACACTTCGGCCCTGAACTCCAGCATTGAATCCATCCGCAACCGGGCTTCGATGCTCGGCTTTAAGGTGTACGGCATCCGTCACGGATGGAAAGGACTGCTGGGCGACGGAGATGTACTCGATCTCACCCATCAGCCTTATGACGGCTGGTATGGAGGAACCGCCCTGCGCTCGAGCCGGACCAACCCCTTCCCCTCTAAGAAAAACCCCGAAAGCCGGGTACCACAGGTATTGCGTAACCTGGAACGGTACAAGATCGATGTGCTGGTTTCCATCGGCGGCGACGACACCAACGGGGCCGCTAAAAAACTCTATGAAACGGAAGGCATTCCGGTGATCGGCTTCCCGAAGACTATAGATAATGATTTGAGAACCAGAACCATCCATCTTTGTCAGGGAACACAGACCGAAGCAGTGCTCTGCCCGGGTTTTCCATCTGCCGCCCAGGCCATCATGGAATTTACGGCAAGACTAAAGACAACGGCCGAATCCCACTCCCGCATCATGGTGCTGGAGGTGATGGGCCGCGATGCCGGCTGGCTCACCGGAACGGCCGCTTTTGGCGGTGCTTCGATGGGACTGATCCCGGAGGTGGAAATGAGCAGGGAACGGAAGGACTTCTTCTTTGAACTGGTGAAAGAAGCTTATATGAAGTCCCCAAAGAAAAGCCTGATCATCCCTGTTTCGGAGGGCGTACGCTGGTACGACGAGAAGACGGGCAAACTGGATGTGGTGTATGCCTCTTCCGAGGTGGATGAATACGGACACCCCCGTTTCGGAGGCATCAGCGGGGTGATCGCTTCCGAGATCAGCCAGCGGTTGAAGATCGAAGCCAGGGCGCAGATCACGGGTTATTTTCCGCGATCGGGTGCCTGCAGTGCTTATGACAGGCGGCTGACGATGACCCTGGCCGACAAAGTGGCGGATTTGCTGCTCAGGGAAGAATACGGCCGTATGCCGGTGATGGAAAAGATCACGCCCTATGTGGAACTGGAAGAATTCAACACCACTTCCATCGATATGGGCGACGTGGGCAACAAACCCCTGCCGGAAGCGTATTTCGACATCAATACATACAGTTTCAACAGCGCTTACATGGATTTCCTGGCTCATATACTCGGGAAACCCGCTTTTCCGGAATTTGAATACGACTTCCCGGTAGTGATCCCCTTCGGCTGATTTCAGGCATTGGGCATAAAGCGGATGGGCAGGGTGAGCAGGACTTTCACCGGCTGACCGTGCCTGCGGCCGGGTGTCCAGGCCGGCATCATTTTCACCACGCGCATGGCTTCGTTATCGAGCAGGGGATCCACGCTGCGGGCAACCTTAACGCCTTCCACCCTGCCAAACTGGTTGACAACAAAGCTGATGTGCACCACGCCCGACAGCTTCCTGCTGAGGGCATCCTGGGGATATTTGATGTTGTCGCGAAGAAAACGGTCCAGTGCCGGCTTGCCGCCGGGGTACTCAGGCAAACGTTCCACCCTGATATACACCATACCCGAATCTGCTCCCGCTCCGCTCCCCTTCAGTTGCAGCTGATCACCGGTCTTTGCCGTGGTATCGCTGATGTCCTGATTTTTCTTTTCCCTGTCCTCATCCGCTACCTTATCTTTAACCACCTGCGGTTCCTCTTCCGCCTGCACTTCAGGAACAAGGGTTTCATCCGCAGGTTTCTGCAGGGGTGCATCCGGGGGTGGCATCAGTTCATAGTCCGAACCCAGATTCATCATCTCATAGGCTGCGAGGATCTCCCCCACGGTCACTGTCGGCCTGGCTGCCGTATAATAATACACCTGGAGGCCGGTAAACACCAGCACAACGAAAAGGGACCCGGTCAGCAGAGACCAGAACAGGAGACGGTTGTACCGCTTCCTGAGGTCATACGCCCCGTAGCTGCGGTTCCGCCTTTCGAACACAATATCATCCAGGGGTGTGATCATCGGCTGCTATTCCTTCTTTTCTCAGGCACAAAGGTAACAAGCTGACTGAAGCGGGGGACTATCCCGCCGTCCTTTTATATCTGTGCCACATCCGGCCGATAACGAGAAGAATAAACGCGCTTCCGGCCAGAAACACCAGCCAGTTGAAGCGCTGCGGGATAAAAGCCGCTATGAGTCTTTCTGCTTCAGTCCCGGCTTCAAGCCCACCGAACAGTCCGCTGCGATATAAAAGAAGCCCGTAGTCCTCCAGAAAAGCATAAAGAATAAGCAAGGCCCCGCCCACCAGGATCAGCCAGTCGTTCCGTGACAGCACCGGCCTGGTCCCGGCATCAGACATCTTCAGGATCAGCAATGCCAGCAGGATCATCATGACACAGCAGATCAGCGGTGCCAGCACCGGTCCCACCCAGGCCCAGGGGATCAGAAACAGGATATCCCAGGTGAGAAAAGAGGAAGGCCAGCCGAGCAAGAGTTTCAGTCCCAGATAATAGGCGATGTCCCACACGGCAAAAGCCAGCAGGAACCAGGCAAAGAACCTGATCCCGCGGCCGGCTAACAACGCGATGCCCAGCAACATGACCAGGGTGGCAAATTCCCTGAGCAGCTCAATCCCGTATAGCCGCGGTGAAAATGCCGCCAGGGGAAAAGAAAAGCCCCCGGGATAGTATAGTTCCCGGAGATAAACCACCACGATGGTTTCAAGCAGGCCCATGGCTGCAGCAAAGATGCAAAGAAGGATGATCGTACGTTGTACCATATTTTTTCTGAAGGAGATCAATGTCATGATAACTGAAAAGCGGGATAAAAATTTTATCAGAGCGCCGTGAACCGTGAGCAGTACATGCAGGACAAAGGATCATGTTTTTTCGCTTATTTTGCAGCGTTTGCTGAAACTTGAACGGATGAGACACATCACCCGCACGGTTTGGATATTGTCCATTGTCAGTCTGCTTACGGATACTGCCAGTGAGATGTTATATCCCGTGATGCCCGTTTACCTGAAGACTATCGGCTTTTCGTTTGTGCTGATCGGGATACTGGAAGGGATAGCAGAAGCTGCGGCAGGCCTTAGTAAGGGCTACTTCGGCAAACTTTCGGATCTGAGCGGGAAACGGCTGCCGTTTGTCAGAACGGGATATGCGCTGAGTGCCATTTCAAAACCCCTGATTGCAGCGATGGTATTCCCTGTGTGGATTTTCTTTGCACGGACCATGGACAGATTGGGCAAAGGGATCAGGACGGGGGCCAGGGATGCCATGCTTTCACAGGAGAGCGGTATTGAAAGCAAAGGAAAGGTTTTCGGATTTCACCGCTCGATGGACACATTAGGGGCGGTTGCAGGTCCTGTTCTGGCCCTGCTGTACCTTTATTACCACCCCGCAGATTACAGAACGCTGTTTTTCCTGGCGCTGGCACCCGGAGTGTTAGCCATCATGGCAACATATCTTTTAAAGGAAAAGAAACCAGGCTTCAGGCCCGGCCGCAAGCATGCCACTTCATTTCTCTCTTTCCTGAAATACTGGAAGGCAAGTCCGGAAGCCTACCGGAAAGTAGTTGCAGGAATGCTGTTTTTCACCCTGTTTAACAGCTCCGATGTGTTCCTCCTTCTGAAGGTCAAACAGGCCGGCCTGGACGACACTGCTGTTATCGGAGTGTACATTTTTTACAACCTGGTCTATGCACTCACGGCCTTACCGCTTGGTATGCTTGCTGACCGGATGGGACTCCGGACAGTGTTCAGCGGCGGACTTGTTTTGTTTTCCATCGTTTACCTGGGTATGGCATTTACCTCCGAACTGAAGATATTTCTTGTTCTTTTCTTTCTTTACGGACTGTACGCAGCGGCTACGGAAGGCATCTCTAAGGCGTGGATCTCCAATATTTCATCTTCAAAGGACACGGCTACCGCGATCGGCACACTGACCGCATTTCAAAGCATCATGACCATGCTGGCCAGTTCCCTGACAGGTCTGATCTGGTATCAGTACGGAGCAACTGCCGCGTTTGTGCTCTCGGCCGCGATGAGCCTTGCTACAGCGGTGTACTTCATGGTTCTAAATCCTAGTCTTGGTTTACAGTGATCTTTCCACTCAGCAGGGATTTCCAGGGCTGGCGGTTTTTTCGCATGACAAGGAGGGAAGCCAGGATGGCCAGTACGATGGTGATCAGCCTTGGGACGTTGAGGGAGGCATTACCCAGGACATTTTCCCCTGCATCATACAGGACCCACGACAAATTCATCAGCACATGCATGAAGAGCGGGAACCAGAGGTTCCAGCCCCACATCAGGTAAAAGAGGGCAAAGCCGACGGATGCCGTGGCGGTGAAAAGAAAGACCTGCAGGGCTTCGGCCGGGGACGCGGCCTGGTAAAGGTGCCCCAGGCCAAAGACGGCAGACGGCAGCAGCAGGGCAGCCCAGAAATTCCAGCCGGCCAGCCTCACCAGCAGCCCGAGCAGAAAGCCTCTGAATACGATTTCTTCGTTGAACCCGGCCCACAGCGCGCCTGTGGCAATACCGGACAAAGAAAGGCTTACCTGCTTATCGGTCACAAACCAATACCCGGCAAGCATGGGAAGGCAACACAGGAATGCAGCCGCCAGAGCTTGAAGCAGTCCGCGCCTGAGCCCAAGCAAGTGCAGGGCATTTTGGAAAGAACGGCCTGCAAGCAGGTAAGTCGCCAAAAGGCAGATCACAAGACCCGTACCCTGCACCATCAGCAGCCTTGCCTCAGGGGGGAGGCTGTTGTATCGTTCCGTGCCGAAGATGAGATACGCAAAGGGATAATGCAGGTAGTGGACCAGCAGGAATACAACTACCAGCAGCAGGCTGACGATCCATCGGTTTTTTAAGTGCATCGCTCCCACGGCATTAGCGGGTCAACAGGAGGAGGGGTTTCAGATCCGTCCCCTGTCCGGGCCGGTAAAGGCCAATATAATACAAGCCTGAGGACAGTCCGCTGAGCGAGAGGTTCACACTGGCTCCGTTTGCCATAGTTTCCCTTGACAACAGGCTCCCGCAATGGCTCATGATGAATACCTCCGCGGCCTCCAGGCGGCAGGAAGGACAGTTTATCCGCACTGTTTCCGTTGCCGGATTGGGAAAGAAACCCCAGGCATTCCCTTCACCCGTCAGTGATGGAATGTCAGCACTGGTGACCTGGATTTGCTGCGTCAAGGTATCAAACATACTGCAATGTGAGGCTATCAGCCTTACTGCATAGGTACCGGGAAGGGAATACTGGTGCTGCGGATCAGGCTGGGTGGAAGTTGTACCGTCGCCGAAATCCCAGAGGAAATGATTGGCATACAGAGAGTTATTGGTGAAGCTGAACACTCCCCCACCCTGGTCAAGGTAAGTGAAGTCGGCTGCCGGGTCGTACTTGCCGATGTTCCAATACCAGAGGCTGTCGTAAACGACCAGTTTCGCAGCCAGGCGGATGGCACCGGCATCCGGGGGGGTGAGTGTATAATCGAAGGGGATGGCGGATGGATCTTTGCGGAAGATGGCTGTATAGAAGGCACAGGCGGCGGCGTAGGAGCCGGCTTCGGAGGGATGGCTTTCGTCGGACGAGTAAAGTTCAATGGAGGGGTAATGGTGCCGGATATATCGCCAGACCGCGCCCACCGGGCTTACAACGGCCTGGTTGTCGTTGGCCATCATCTGGTAGCGCAGCCGTAAGAGGCTGTCCATGCCGGCATAGGTACAAACCGGAGGCCAGTTGGGGCAATTCTGGGCATCCCCGTTCTTCCGGCCCCAGGTCATAAAGAACATGGTCTCCCCGCAGGAGTTGTACTGGCTGACCATGCTGTCGAGCAAGGCAGCAAAGGGGAAACACTGGGTCTGCACCTGGTTAGGCGGGAAGGACGGCAGCTGGCTTTGTTCCTGGAGTACCACGAAGTCCCAATTCCCTTGCTGGATCATGGAGAGGGAGGTGGCATTGGTGGAATGCAACTGGAAGGTATAGCCTCCGGGAGTATTGCTTTCGACCATCAGTGTATCACCCGCTGCCTGAGCGAGGTTCACCGTGATTTGCGGCAGGTCGTTGGCATAGGTATAGCTGTTTCCCAGGAACAGGACATTTTTTGCGCCGCCCTGGGCAAGGAGCGAAAACGGCAGGAGCAGGACGCAACAGGCCGTCAGCCGGAGGATCAGGCCAGCTGGGCCACTCCCACCACGTAATTCTTCCCGTAAACTTTGGCGCATTTCGGACAGGTAGTATAATAGAAATACAGTTTTTTCAGATTCTTCCCCTCTGCTGCCACATACCGCTGCATGTCGGTGCACCACTTGCGGGCGTCGCGGTAGGGGCCCTCATAGACTTTTGTGAGGAATTGTCCGCTGAGCCGTTCATGACGGAGGCCCGGCACCTCCCGGTTCACCCCGATCAGGTGTTCGCATTTCCAGGGAGAGGGATCATGCGACAGCATCACAAAGTCCTTCATATCCGTTATGGCCTGGTGTTTATCAATGGATCCCATCACCCTTTTCATCATTTTGCCCATCCCCAGGGGAATGTGCATGATGGCAGGATTGTGCTCCTTTACGAAAAGTTTGTCGGTCCAGACAAATGCTTTTTTATCCCAGGGCTCCGGGTTGAAGCGCGGACAGCAGCCGGTTTCTGACTGATCTTCCATAGTGTACGGATTATTGAAATAAGCACAAATATACATAATCTATGAGAAAAATCACTTTACTTCTGCATAATGCAGGAATTTTTAAAAAAAACTTGACTTTATCTTTGAAAATTCTTAGATTTGCGATTAAATTTTTTTTCTTTAAAATTAAGCTAAAATGAAAAATCAATCATTGGTTCAATTTGCGATTGCATTCATTGGCTTTATGGCCTTCTGCGGAGAAATTATTGCACAAGAGGAAATTTGTCTCTATGTTAACAATAATTGCCAAACAAGTTGTACAGCACCAATTAAATTTCAAGCTTGTATTTACATTAATGATGAATCACAGTATTGCTATGAATGCGAATATATTTCATACATTCCAACTGATCCAGATCATCCATTATGCATTGAATTTAATAACTGTGAGGCTGAACCAGAAGGAGATATTGTTATTTTAATCCATACAGAAGACACCAATGGTCATTGGTGTTGTGCAGGTGAATATGAAGGTCATTGGAACGAATGGGGTGAAGTGTTCGAAGTAGATCTCGAAAACTGGCCATGATCAAAGAGTTTAGCATTATTCTTTAATCAATCAAGAATCGAAAACATCATAATACTCTTTGAACTGTACATATATACAGACACAAAGCAGGTTCGCAAAGACCATAGTTCAATTCAGTTTTCGAAGTTTGACATTAAACATCAGTGCCTCAAAATTTTATTCAGAAATAGCATAAAATTTGTCAATTCGGATTGAAAGTCGCTAATATGCCGTTAAAAACCAAAAAAAATGATTCCGTCCATCAGGTATTGCCTGCCCTGGTGTATTACTGCCGTGCTGATTCTGCCAGGTAAAGCGCAGCAACTCATCGAATGGGAAGGATACACCTCATACAATAACGTCATTTGTATGCTGGATCTGGACACAGCCGTATTGGTTGGATCAAGCGGAGGTTTGGTGAATATTAACTGTTTCAGCTACCAGGCAACTTATCTGAATAAACCAGCCTGGCCCATGCCCGACAACAACATCCGGTGTATTGACAGAGCCCCCGACGGGAGTATCTGGATTGGCAGTAATTGTGGACTCACCATGTGGCAAGGGAACAACTGGTCACATTATTCCTCCCAAAACACGATCATGCAGGTGGATGATGTGACTGCCCTGCATTATTCTGATTATCATCATGCCTTGTTTGCCGGACTGAAGAACGGCAATCTGATCCGGATTGATACTTCCGGCTGGAGTCTGGTTACAGGATCATCCGGTCTGTTACCCCAAAACCAGATTTACGGCATCCAACACGATTCCAATGGGAACATTTGGGTATCAACACATTCATACGGGATGTACCAATTCGACGGGAACAACTGGCAGAACCTCAACCCGGGGTCCAACCCATGGTTCCATATGGTTTCCTCCTTTATCGTTGATCAAACCGGATTGCTTTGGGTTGCATACGGAGCACCTTCATTACTCTACAGCTACAACGGCACTGCCTGGAGCAGCCATGGATCTTACGGAGGTTCAGTCTTTACCTGCATGAGTGCCGACAGCTTAAACAATTTGTGGCTAAGTTCATCGACAGGCCTTGTGATCTTTGACGGAACCACATTCAGCTATCATCCTGCCAATTCCATGCTGACTTTCAATGAACATGCAACACATCTTTACAAAAAAGGCCAAAACATTTGGGTGGGATATTATTATCACGGAGTGGATTTTTTCAACGGAACGGCTGTCACTTATTTCCCGCTTGCACCACACTTACAATCTAACCGGGTACTTGACATTGCATTTGATAAACCCGCCGCCAAAGTCTGGTTTGCCACCTACAATATTGAACAAAAAGTATTTGCATGCAGTTATAACGATACCGTATGGGAAAACATCACCCCCCTTAACTCGCCCATTACCAATGCAGTGATTACTTCTATTGCCGTTGACAGCAACTCCTCCCTTTATCTCGGAACACAGCATGAAGGTCTCTGGGCCAGGGTGGCAAACAACTGGACCCACTATTCAAGTTTAAACAGCAATATTTGCACGGATTACATCAGTACCCTCGCTATTGATAAAAACGGGCAGTTGCTCATCGGTTTCAGGCAGGGAATGGTGCAGGCATTTTCCAACGGCAGCTTCAGCACATTGATCCAGGATCCATCCCTGAAGTGCATGATCAACCATATTGAGCCCGAAAACAACGCTTTGTTCTGGCTTGCTACCGATACGGCAGGATTAGTCAGCTGCGACTACAATTCCCACTCCTTTTTTAACACAGCCAATTCCGGACTTCCTTCCAACCATGTGGAAGAAGTTAAAATCAATGCTTTGCATCAGTATTGGATAGCCACAGATTCCGGACTGGCGGTATATGATGGTCTGAACTGGTCGGTTTACAACACCGGGAACTCCGGTATGAGTGACGACCGGGTAATCACCCTGACATTCGGACCCGACAGTACTGTAATCATTGGAACGAAACAAAACGGAATCAACACCTTAAAAACAAATACCTGGACCGCTTATACGAAATGTTTTTCCCCATTGTGTGCCGACATAAGCTTTCAGGCGGCCACCGGCCCGGACGGACGGATCTTTCTTGGCACAAATGGTGGTGTAAACATCTTTAAAACAGATAATATCACGGCAAGTCCTTCTTATTCAGCAGCGCTTTCCTGCCGGATTTATCCGAATCCGTGTACAGATCGTTTAACTTTTGAAGTGCAAGGAACGCAAAGTCGTGTCATTTCCGTTGATTGTTTCAATATTTATAGTCAACTGGTATCTCCGGTTTATGAAGGAACGATGCTGAGCGGTGATTGCCGGTTCACATGGGATACCGGTAAACTGGTCCCGGGCATGTATTTTATCAGGATAAGGGATGGACAGACGCTGGTTTCAACTAAACTGGTTAAGCAGTAAGCAGCGATGGGGTAATCACGTGTGCGCGTGTGTACGTGTTCACGAGTGCACGTGTCCGCGGGTAAACGTATGCGTGGGTGGACGGGTGTGAAATCAGCAAACCGCTTTTGAGATTAAAACCACGGGTACCAGGCAGGATATTGATAAACTCCGGATGTTATCGGCACAACTGGGCATCAGTGAATATTATGTCGTAAGCCTTAATTTCCGTGATTACGAACGATTGGTGTTACCTATGTGTTTTTAGGGATAAATAGCTCACTATCCGCTCACCACCAACTGGCAGGTATAGCGGCTGCGGTGTTCCAAAAGCACTTCTCTCCTGCCGGCCAGGTAGTCGGGGATATCCTCTGTATAATTCCGGATGGTGACCATGGTGAGGTTTTCATTGTAGCGGACGATGTAATGCTCTGAAAGACTGCTGAAAAGAGTCATTCATTTTCAACCCCTTCGGAGCTTTTGTGGGGTAAGCCCGAAGGGCTTCAATTTATACTCATACTTGACAGGTTTGCGCATGCAAAGCTGTTTATACCGACACATAGTGGGTCTTCAGTAAAAGATCTTCAGAGCGGTGTACGGTATTACTGGTTCTAAACACCACTGTTTCACACTGCTGTCAAGAACCAGTTAAGTTTGAGTAATGCCGTACACCCCTGGATCGTAATTTTCCCGAAAACTCACTCCGTGTCGGTACGAATAGCCCCGGACCGTGTCCGGGGAAAAGACGTCAGCCGGCAGATACAACCCGGAATGGATTGAATGTGGGCAGGTGAGCGGAGATATTCAAGCCCTTCAGGCTTGTGATGTCCGGGTCGGCATTTTCGCTTAGATTCTTTATACCGATGACTCTGGGAGCACTTTTTTCGCATTCCTGTGTTCTATCGGTATACCATTATCCAAATCTATTCTGAATTCCGTAGTTTATTATCTTTACTTAATAATAAAAGATGATTCACAGCATAAGAGGGTGATTACTTTTAAGATATCAATTTTATAATTATCAATATGAAAAGAATGACCATTTTAGCAAGTCTGTATATATCGGGCATAATCTTTCCATGTAATCATTGTTACTCACAGTGGATACAACAAGGATTGGGTTTTGAGCTTCCGGGTCGCGCTGCTGTCCAGTTAATAGCAATCAATGAAAATGTTGTATGGGGAATTGGTAGAATTGTTAATTCAGGTATGTTTATTCAAACTGTTGTACGAACACTGAACGGTGGTTTGAACTGGGAACTCATCAATATTCCCGGCTACCCTGATAACTCAATGTACAATTTCTCTGCTGTTGACCAGGATCATGCATGGTTTGTTTTAATTGCTGGTACACCATCAACTTTAACTATGGTACGTACCACTGACGGGGGACAAACTTTTCAGGAAATGAATCCGGTTTTTTATCCGAATACAATTGTCACAGGTGTCCATTTCTTTGATGTGAACCGTGGATTCGTATCAGGTTATTCAAATACGCTGGGAATCATGCGCTTTTATACCACGGATGATGCCGGTCTTACCTGGCAGTGCTGGGACTCCTCGTATATTTTAAACCAATATATACCAAATGAAAGCATTGTCCCTAAGTATACCGTAAAAGACAGCATGATCAGGTGTATTTCGTCAAATGGAAGGATGTTCACATCCCATGACTGGGGCAGGCACTGGTCGGTAAATATAACTCCTTTCTATATTAACACTTCTGTATATCAGATTGCGTTCAAGGAAAACATGGTGCAAGGCCTTGTCTGGGGGTATAATGCACTGTATGAAACCTTTAACGGTGGCATTACCTGGAGTCAGGTTATACCTGGTGTTGATAATGGTCAAGGAATCGTCTGGATCCCAGGTACATCCAACACTTGTATCCGTTTTTCCACCTCTATTAATGAAGGTTGTTTTTATAGTACTGATGGCGGTCATACCTGGACCGAATTTCCAGAATTACACGGGAAACAACTGACTGCATCGGCCTGGTGGGATAATCAAACCGGTTGGATCGCTGAATATACAAAGGAACCTGACCCACCGGCCACGGGGATGTTCAGGTTTGACAGTATTTTTACAGCGGTCCCTCCTGTCCGGCAGGATGATCTCATTGAACTCTGGCCAAATCCGTGCAACGAAATCCTGCATCTTCAAAAGTTCAACATCTTCAGATCACATGCTGATTTCCAGGTAATGAACAGCCTGGGTCAGATCCGGACCGATGTGTCTTTCACAGCCGGCGATCATAAGGATAAAATATTGATGAATGTCAGTCAGCTTTCTGCCGGTTTATACTTTTTAAGAATCAGTACGCCTGATAAGATCTACTGTAAAAAATTTGTAGTGGCTAAATAAACCGATCCAAGCACACGAATCACCCACTCACCACCAACTGACAGGTATAGCGGCTGCGGTGTTCCAAAAGCACTTCTCTCCTGCCGGCCAGATGATCGAGGATATCCTGTGTGTAATTCCGGATGGTGATCAGGGTGAGGTTTTCATTGTAGCGGATTACAAAGCGGCCGGAGAGTTCGTGAAAGAGGGCTTCCTTTTTCTGCCCCGGATCATCCATGCAGACCGAGAAGCTGATGGCGGAGTTCTGCATCACATTGACGGTCAATCCGAGTCGTGAAAAGACGCCGAAGATTTCATGGAGTTTTTCTTCGTTTACATAAGAAAAATCGCGGGTGGAGATGGAAAGCAGCAGTTGTTTGTCTTTGTGGATATAGCAAGGGATACGGGATTCAGTGGATTCCTCCCCGCAAATGAGGGTACCCTGTTCTGAAGGATCGGAAAATGACAGTATCCGCAAGGGGATATTTTTGTTTTGCAGGGGTTTGATGGTATCGGGGTGGATGATGCCCGCTCCGTACCAGGATAACTCCAGTGCTTCCTTGTAGGAAGTCTTTTCAATGATCCGGACGTCGCTGAAGTACCTGGGATCGGCATTGTACAGGCCGGGCACATCTTTCCAGATGATAAGTTCTTCCGCATCGAGGATATAGGCCAGGATGGCTGCTGAGAAATCAGACCCTTCCCTTCCCAAGGTGGTATGGGAACCGTCTTCCGCCCTGGCGATAAAGCCCTGGGTGACGGCCACCGCCTGGAAGAGGGACTCCTCAAAAAAAGGCAGCAGTTGCTGTTTCACCTGCCGGATGCTTTTCTCCCAGTTGACCCCGGCCCTTCTGTAGCGCTTGTCGGTCACGATCAATTCACCGGCATTGAACAGGGTGTTTTGAATCCCAGATTCCGAAAGATAACGGGAAAGGATCATGGCTGAGAATTGCTCGCCGTAACCCACGATCTGATCATATTCGTAGTCGAAATTACCGCCGGGGGGCTGGCTCAACAATCCGGAAAGTTCCGCCGTTTTCAGCAGAAAATCCTGATACACAGGATGGGAAGAATCGGGAAAGAGTGCCGCAACGATTTTAAGGTGAAAGCTGATGACATCCGACAGCAATCCCTGCAATTCCCGCTGATCCCCTGTATAAGCCTTCACCAGGGCTTCCAGTGCATTGGTCGTTTTTCCCATGGCTGAAACCACCACCATCAGGGGCCGGCCGGGATAACGCTTGAGGATTTCAGCCACATTCCGGACGGCATCCGCATCTTTCACCGAGGCGCCCCCGAACTTAAACACCAGTATTTTCTTTTGCACAGGATTTAATTTTAATGCTTTGTTTTATTGCCGGGACAATTTCAACACCTTAGCCCTGAGTGTTTCTTTTCCCGTATTCACGAACAGGATATAACAAGCCGGATCCAATCCTGAAAGGTCGACAGGATCGTCAGGATGCAACAGTTGCATTTGTACGACCTGTCTTCCCGACAGATCGCAGATCGTGAGCGTGGGACTTCCCTTCGGGGGACAGGGAAAATTCAGCCGTATATGTTGTTTCGCCGGATTCGGATATACGGAAAGCATGGCGGCGGGGCCGTGCGGTATTTCATCCACGGCGCCTGCAGGTTCCATGGTAAGGCAAAGCAGTTGCAGATGCTGCATGAACCACATCCTTCCCTGGCTGTCCGCGAGGAAATTCCAGACCGTTTCGCTGCACAGGGGGGAATTCGAGGCGTCGAAAAAAGACCAGCCATTCCAGTCGTAAAGTGCCAGACCATTTTCAATGCCATACCAAATCCTGCCGGCCGTATCTATCCCGAGCAGCCCCTGGTCGGGGGCAGGCAGGCCGGTGTTGTTCTGGTCGTACAGATTCAGGTTACTGCCGTCAAAACGCATCAGTCCGATAAACATGCCACCGGAATAAAAATCGAACCACAGCATGTCATCCTCGTCAACATGCAGGTTTCTGACCTCAGGCCAGGGATGGCTGAAGAAAGCCTCATCGTAAACCGTCCAGTCAGTTCCCTGGAGCATGATCATGCCGCTTTGCCCGTTGCTGAGCCAGATCTGTCCCTGTTTACCGGCCGCAGCGTCATACAGGATGTCGATAAAAGGATAGTCCTGTTTCCGGTAAACAGTCCAGACCGTATCGTTGTATGTGTACAGTTCCCATTGCGAAACAGCATGGATGCGTTTGGCGGCATCCACGATCACTTTGGAAATAAAACCCGTGCTCATCGGGGTGTTGGACCCGTTGTAGCGGATGACGCTATCCTGGGTGATACAGAGCAAGCCTCCTGACCAGCTGTAATCCGCTGCCCACACCCGGTTGGAGGAATCCACCGCCAGGGAGACAAAGCTTTGCTGGCTTCCATATGCCCGGCAGGGAACAATTTCCGTCCAGCTATCCCCGCTGAGCCTGCTGATATTGCCGTCGCCGGCGGTGCCCACCCAGATATCGGCCTGAAGGTCTTCCACCAGACCTCCCTCACACACTGCCTGGATGGTGTTGTTGGCTATCCGGAAGTAAAGCAGCGTATCCGGTGTAAGCATATTCAGGCCCTGCTCTGTCCCGATCCACAGGGTATCGCTGACGGCAGCCGCAGAAAAAACCTCATCGGAAGCCAGTCCGCTGCCGGCCTGGTTAAACACCTGCCAGTTGTTGCCGTCGAAACAGACCAGCCCTGAACGCGTACTGACCAGCAGGCTGCTGTCGCTGTATTGGATTCTCCTGATCCTGGTCTGAGGCAGTCCGGAGTTCTGGTGGTTGTAAACCGTCCAGTCGTCGAAATCATATTTTACCAGCGTATGATCCTCATCCCAGGTCGGATAAACACCATAGGTATGACAGGCCACCCAGAGGTTTCCCTGCTGGTCGAAACAAAGCGAATTGATCTGGTCGTAGGGCAGGCCGCTGTTGGCGGCATTGTACACAGTGAACTGCTCCCCCGCGAGGCGCAGCAGTCCGTGCTGCCAGGTACCCAGCCAAACCTCATCTTCCTTAACGGCCAGGCTGCTGATCTGCACATTGTAACCCAGGAGCGGCAGATCCCATTCCGTTCGCTGACAGCCCTGGTAACGGTAAAGCCGGGTCTGATCGATCACCCAGATGGTCCATTGCTGATCGAAGACAAAGTCAAGCATATAGTCAAAACTGTCGATAATGGAGAGGTTGCCGGAGTTGAAATAGTAAAGGTTCGTCCCGCCAGCCACGATATTGTTATTCGGGTCGGCATCGATATGTACCAGGCCGGGGCAGCGCTTGCCGAGGGGGTGGTCGAAACGCTCCGCGCTAAGGGTCTGGGGATTGATCCTGACAATGGAATTCACTCCCGACACCCATACAGAACCGTCCGCCTGACAAATATCCTCCACCCGCTGCATGGGAATGTACTGCTTCCAATGGGCGGTCGGTTGGGCATGCAAGAATGCAGTTGTCAGGAAAAGGAAGGGTAATGCAAAATGAATTTTACCAGGCATGATAAGTCTTTTTATATATTATCCGGATGAAGGAAGTGTGACCTCCAGTTCTTCACCTTGATCCCATCAGATCTATGCTGAAAGACATCGCCGGCATAAAGAACAAGTGCCCCGGAAACACCCGAGAGTTTCATCCAATACCTGAGGTTTTTGAAGAAGTCAGCAGTGATGGTACGGCCGGATTTTATTTCGACCGGCAGCATCGCATCGGCATCTTCCATGATCAGGTCTATCTCATGTCCGGTTTTATCTCTCCAGAAAAAGACATCCGGTAAAATGCCCCTGTTGGCACGATGTTTCACCACTTCCGAAACCACCATGGTTTCAAACACCGCTCCTCTAAGCGGGTGATTTTCAAGTTGTTGTGCCTGATAAATCCCTAGCAGTGAGCAAGCCAGGCCAGTATCATAGAAATACATTTTCGGTTTTTTCACCAGACTTTTCCTGAAATTCTTATAATGCGGCCGCAGCAGAAAGATGATAAAACTGTTCTCGAGAATACCGATCCACGACTGGACGGTTTTGGTATCTATCCCTGCTTCGACGGCCAGTGCAGAATAATTAAGTTCCTGGCCGGTGCGTCCTGCAAGCAAGCGAAGAAAACGTTCAAATACCAGCAGGTCGGTAATATTCTTCACTTGCCTCACATCCCTTTCCACATAGGTACGGATATAGTTTGCCATCCAGTCGGGGGCCGGAATAGCCTGATCATGGACCGGAGGATAAAACCCTTTGTGAATCAACGAATTATCATCATCCGGAAGCCAGGAACCCTGTTGTAGTTCAGGCAATGAAAACGGAAGCAGGTTTAAATAGGCAATCCTTCCGGCAAGTGTCTGTGATACAGACTGCTGTAGCAGAAAATTATTGGAACCCGTAAGGATAAACCGGCCTTTGGCGGCTGACTGGTCGATGAGGCCCTGAAGCCAGGAAAAAAGACCGGGAGTTCTCTGAACCTCATCAATTACGGCACCCTGTTCTATGCCTGAAAGAAAGCCCTTGGGATCTTCAGTGGCAAATTGCCTGGTATCCGGATTTTCAAGGGAAAAATAAGGCAGATGTCCGAAAACATGTTTTACGAGTGTGGTCTTTCCCGACTGACGGGGTCCGGTAACAGCCACTGCTTTAAAGTTTTCAGACAGCTCAATCAGTCTTTTTTCTGCTTCTCTTCGAATCATTCACCAAAAATATGGAATTTTATGGAATCGGATTCCATAAAAGGCCAGTTTTTCAGAATTTTAATTTGAACGGTGATAGAAACACTACAAAGATAAGTGCATTGTGGTCATGCCATGCATTTGATTGGGTGATTCCTTCACTTTCGACATCAGGAAACGGAAAACCGGCCGGAAGAAAAGAAGCCGGTCATCAGGCTTCAAGGTGTCGCAGCCAAAGAATATCTTTTCGTTAAGCCGTGCAGTATCCGAAGAATTTCAGACCTTTGCCGGAAAATATCATTATGAAGACGTTAATACAGTTCATCAGCGAGACCCAGCATGATTTTCCATACGCCACGGGGGAGTTGAGCCGCCTTTTGAACGATATCGGGATCGCGGCCAAGATCGTGAACCGGGAGGTGAACAAGGCCGGACTGAGCCATATCATGGGCTTGTCGGGACAGGTGAATGTGCAGGGAGAGGAGCAGAAGAAGCTGGATGTATTTGCCAATGAGCAGTTCATTTCGGCGCTTCGGTATGGCGGACAATGCTGTGCACTGGCTTCGGAAGAGAATGACGAGATCATCATCTTTGACAATGAAATATCGCGGAGGGGTAAATACGTGGTAGCCATCGATCCGCTGGACGGCTCCTCCAACATCGAGGTGAATGTTTCCATCGGAACCGTATTTTCGATTTACCGGCGGATCAGCAAGCCGGGAGAAGCAGCCACTGAGGAAGATCTGTTACAGCCCGGCACCAGCATGATCGCGGCAGGATACGTGATCTACGGCTCCTCGACCATGCTGGTGTATACCACCGGCTACGGGGTAAACGGCTTCACCTACGATCCTTCGGTGGGTCTGTTCCTGTTATCACATCCCAACATGAAGATCCCTGCTGCCGGAAACATATATTCCATCAACGAAGCCAACTATATTTATTTCCCCGAAGGAGTGAAACAATACCTGCAATACTGCCAGGAAGACGACAAGGCGAGCGGGCGGCCTTACACCACCCGCTATATCGGTTCCCTGGTGGCTGATTTTCACCGCAACCTGATCAGGGGGGGCATTTACATTTACCCCGGAACGGCCAAGAATCCGGCGGGCAAGCTAAGGCTGCTCTATGAATGCAATCCCATTGCCTTTATCGCCGAACAGGCAGGCGGCAAAGCAAGCGACGGTTTCAGGCGGATCATGGAGATCAAACCGGAACATATTCATCAGCGCAGTCCCTTCTTTGTAGGATCGACTTCCATGGTCGACAAAGCGGAAGAAAGCATGCTGACCTACTCAGGCGATTTCCGCAACAAACACTGAATGAACTGATTGCCGTGCCACAGCATCCTTTTGCCGGATTCTACCAGGCACTGCTTCCCGCCCTTCCCGGGAGCGGAGAAAGACATTCCTTCCGGGGTCTGAACGGATCGTTAAAGTCAATCATACTCAGCCTGCTCTTTCCTGAATGGAAAAATCACCAGCTCTGTATCCTGGCCGATAAAGAATCGGCCGCATATTTTTACAACGACCTGGAAAACCTGCTGGACCAGCAAAAGGCAGAACCGGCATCAAAGCGGGTGTTGTTCTATCCCACTTCCTACCGTAAACCTTATGACATTGAGGAGGCCGACAACGCGAATATGCTGAGCCGGTCGGAAGTCTTGTCAAGGCTGGGCAGCGGGCACAAACCGCTGATCATTGTGACTTATCCCGAAGCCCTCAGCGAAAGGATCATCTCGGTGCAGGAGCTGAAAAAGGTCACCCTTCAGATAAAGATGGGAGAGAACCTCAGCCTGGACTTCATCACCGATGTGTTTCATGAATATGGTTTTGAACGCTGCGATTTCGTAGTGGAGGCCGGTCAGTACGCCATCAGGGGAGGACTGGTGGACGTGTTTTCCTATGCGGATGACTATCCTTACCGCCTGGAGTTTGACGGCGACCTCATCAGTTCAATCCGAAGCTTTGACCCCACGACCCAGCTTTCGGTGAAGACGCACCAGGCAGTGTCTGTGCTGCCCAATGTGCATGGCGCGCAGATTACAGAAAAACGGCAGCATTTTCTTTCCCTTTTTGGCCGTGAAGTGCCTGTCTGGATTGAAGACACGGGCTTCCTGCTCGAGAAGACAGAACAGACCTTTGAAAAGGCCGAAGCCCTGTATAAACTGAAGGAGGGTCCGGTTGCCCACCTGTCGCCGGGGGAACTGTACGCCGGTCGTGAAGAAACCCTCCGCCTCTTACAGGAACACCCGGTCATTGAATTCGGACTTCACCCCTTTTTCAAGGATGCAGCCGTTCATCAGTTCCATGCTTCCCCCCAGCCCCTTTTCCACAAGAACTTCGAGTTGTTGCTTCAAAGCCTGGATGAGCTCAGGCTGAATGGATACCGCACTTTCCTGCTGAGCGACAATCCGAAACAGACCGAACGCCTGCAGTCGGTACTGGAAGACTTACTTCCTGCAGAAAGAAAAGGAGAAGTGTTTTTTGAAGCCTTAGCCCTGACCCTGCATGAAGGCTTCACAGACCACGAAAGGAAAATTGCCTGCTTCACCGATCACCAGTTGTTCGACCGTTACCACCGCTTCCGCATCAGGGAAAGCTTCAGTGCAAAGGAAGCGATGACCATCAACGAGATGTACGGTCTGAAGCCCGGCGACTATGTGACACATATCGACCACGGGGTCGGGCGTTTCGACGGGCTTGAGATCATCGAGAACAACGGACGGAAGCAGGAAGCCATCCGGTTGTTTTACAAGAACAACGACATCCTGTATGTGAGCATCCATTCCCTCCACCGGATATCCCGGTTTACCGGCCAGGAGGGAAGCATTCCGCCACTCGACAGGCTTGGTTCGGGAGCATGGCAGCGGTTGAAAGAAAAGACCAAAAGAAAGGTCAAGGACATTGCCAGGGACCTGATCAGGCTCTACGCACAGAGAAGAAAATCAAAAGGTTTTGCTTTTTCGGCCGACACCTATCTGCAACGGGAACTGGAGGCTTCCTTCATCTATGAAGACACTCCCGATCAGATCAAAGCCACCGCCGACATCAAGCAGGATCTGGAGGCGGACTTTCCCATGGACAGGCTTATCTGCGGGGATGTGGGATTTGGAAAGACGGAAGTGGCCATCAGGGCTGCCTTTAAAGTCGTTGCCGACAGCAGGCAGGTGGCGGTGCTGGTGCCCACCACCATCCTGGCCCTGCAGCATTTTCACACCTTCAGCGAGAGGCTCGAAAAATTCCCGTGCAGGGTGGATTATATCAACCGTTTCAGGAGCAGTGCGGAACAGAAACAGGTGTTAAAAGACCTGGAATCCGGCAAGACCGACATCCTGATCGGGACGCACCGGCTGCTCAGTGAAGACGTGAAGTTTAAAGACCTCGGACTGCTGGTGCTGGATGAAGAACAGAAGTTCGGCGTAGCTGCCAAAGAAAAGCTCAAGAAAATCAGGGTCAATGTGGATACCCTCACCCTGACGGCCACGCCCATTCCCAGAACCCTGCAGTTCAGCCTGATGGGTGCCCGCGACCTGAGCATCATCAGTACGCCTCCGCCCAACCGCCAGCCGGTTCAAACCGAACTGCGCGCCTTCAATGAGGAAATTATCCGCAATGCCATCCATGATGAGATTTCCAGGGGTGGACAGGTATTCTTCGTCCATAACCGGATTCAGAACATCACGGAAGTGGCGGGCATGATCCGCAAGTACTGTCCGGATGCCCGGGTGGCCATTGCCCACGGCCAGATGGAAGGACATGAGCTGGAGAAGATCATGATGGCCTTCATCGAAGGGATGTACGATGTACTGGTGGCCACCACCATCATCGAAAGCGGCCTCGATATCCCCAATGCCAACACCATCTTCATCAATGAGGCACATCACTACGGTCTGAGCGACCTTCACCAGCTCAGGGGGCGGGTCGGACGGTCGAACCGGAAGGCCTTCTGCTACCTGCTGGCCCCACCCCTTACGGTACTGACGGAAGAAGCCAGAAAGCGGCTGCAGGCCGTGGAAGAGTTTTCAGATCTCGGAAGCGGATTCAATATCGCCATGCGCGACCTCGACATCCGGGGTGCAGGCAATATCCTCGGTGCGGAACAAAGCGGATTCATCGCAGAAATAGGTTTCGAGATGTACCAGAAGATCCTGGATGAAGCCATCTTTGAACTCAAACAAAGCGATTTCCCGGAACTGGCGGCGGAAGAGAAAGATGCAGCCTGGGTGAAGGAATGCAGCCTGGAAACCGATCTGGAACTGCTGATCCCGCCCGACTATGTGAACAACACCACCGAAAGGCTCAACCTTTACAAAGAACTCGACAGCATCCCGGATGAAACACAACTGATGCAGTTCCAGGAAAAACTGATCGACCGCTTCGGTCCTGTCCCTCCTCCGACCAGCGGACTCTTCAATGCCCTCAGAATGCGATGGCTGGCCAGGGAAGCCGGTTTTGAAAAAATCGTACTGAGAAACCAGGTCATGACGGGTTATTTTGTTCCGAACCAGGAATCACCTTATTATCAATCAGATACCTTTTCCGGCATGCTCAGCTACGTCCAGGCCAATCCGCGGAAATGCAGCATGAAGGAAGGAAATGAGAAATTGTCGCTGACGTTCAAAAACATACGGAATGTACAGGAAGGTCTCGCGGTGATGAGGGAGGTGTTGGGGGTTTAGAAGGTTTAGAAGTTTAGGGGTTTAGAAGTTTAGGGGTTTAGAAGTTTAGGGGTTTAGGAGGTTTAGAGGTTTAGGAGGTTTAGAGGTTTAGGAGGTTTAGAAGTCTACTTAGGAGTTTAAGGTTTAAGGTTTAATGTGCTCTTGGCCGTCATGCGTTCTAATTCTCTTTATTTTCAACACATAGACACATAGATCACATATGTATTTACCCTATGTGTCCTATGTGGTTCAATTAATTCTGGTATGCAGTTTAGGGGTTTGTTGGTTTAGAAGTTGAGTTTTTGAAAGAAGTGAGAAAAATGAAGGTATAAAATTGATTTCAGAATTGATTAATTTAGCTGATAATACTGCATCATATGAGAAGCATCATAATTGTTTTTTCGTTCATGGTGGTTTGCGGACTGGCGGCGACGGCCCAGAACTGGCCTACCTACGGAGGTGACAACGGCAGGAGCGGACTGTCGGAGATCACGGGGCCTCAGGATGCGAACCAGGCTGTGTGGACAGTGACCAACAGTGCCCCGACCACCCTGGGGATGGCGGTTTACACTTTCGGCGACCGCTTTGTCACGGCCAGGACCATCTTCAGTCCGTACACCGGCATCGTGGAATGCCGCAGTCTGACAGACGGGAGCCTGATATGGACTTCGCCCTTCGTTACGGCCGGCTCCATCCTCTACCCTATTGGCTTCACCCAGGATGCCGTTTATGTGCATGATTACGATACCGACAGCCTTTACGCCCTTCATCCGGACGACGGATCCATCAAATGGCGCTGTCCTATGCTGTCGATGACCTTTGGCGCTTACCCGGGCTGTGTGTTTGCCTGCAACGGCGATCCGATCGTGAACGGTTATGTCTATAATTCAATTTTCACGATGAGAATAGACAAAAACAACGGAGATGTCCTCTGGACCAACAATACCATCATTGCGATCATGCCCTGCCGCGACCTGGCGGCCAGTAAAAACAAGGTGTATCACCTCACGGGCGGCATTTCCACCCCGGTACGGCTCACCGCCATCGACATCAATACGGGCAGCAGCCTTTACAGTTCCGATCCCGTGCCCGGCGACCCCGATCAGGAGAATCCCATCGCCATCGGACCCGACGGGAATTTGTACTTCTGGCGAGACAACGGCAGTTTGTTCTCTTATACCGACTATGGTTCAGGTTTTACCCAAAACTGGGATTACCCGCCCCAGACAAATGCCAACATCAAGGGTAACATCGCTTTTTCAGCCGACGGAGATTTGTATGTACAGGACCAGGATGTGTTGAAGCACATCAACCACCTTAACGGGCAGCTGATCCATGCATCAGCTCCGGTCAGCATGGCAAACGCCTCTATCAGCGTGGGCGCCGACTCCACGGTGTATGTAAATACCGGCAACGGACAGTTCATTGCCTTCTCGTGGGATCTGCAAACCATCCAATGGCAGCTCGGTGCTGCTGGCAGTCTGTATTGCGGACCCGCATTGTCAAAAGAAGGAACCATGGTGGTGACCCAGGCGGGAAGTACCATCCGGGCATTCCGGCCTGACCTTGTGCTGAAGCCCGTGGCAGATTTCAGTGTCAGTGCCACCAGGATCATGAGCGGACAAGGCGTGCACTTCACAGACCAGTCGTCCTATCAGCCCACAGGCTGGCAATGGACATTTCCGGGCGCGACCGTCAGCGGATCCAACCTTCAGAATCCCGCGAACATCACCTATGCCAATCCGGGGGTTTACGATGTGACACTTCATGCGAGCAACGCCCAGGGTGCGGATTCGGTTACCAAACACTGCCTGATCGAGGTAGTGCAGGCCACTGCAATACCGGAAGGACGGGTTTCAGACGACATCAGCGTTATCCCGAACCCGGCCACGGACGAGATCCGGATCGTTCACAACAAAAGAGAAGATCCTTTGGCATACCGCGTTTATGACCTTACAGGAAAACTAAAGGCAGAAGGCAATACCTCTGCCGGAAAGCCTGTCGTTGACGTCAGTGCGTTTCCGGCTGGGATGTATATCCTTCGTGTGGGAGAACGCAATGCCAGCCTTGTTAAATTCATCAAATATTAAAACCTGCTTATGACAACAGTAAACGTTTACCTGAATTTCAACGGGAATTGCGAAGAAGCCTTCAATTTCTACAAAACCGTGTTTGGAGGGGACTTCCCCTATATCAGCAGATTTGGCGACATGCCCCCCCAGGAAGGAATGCCTCCGCTGCCTGAGGAGATGAAAAACCAGATCATGCATGTATCCCTTCCGGTCAGCAGCGAAACCATGATCATGGGAAGCGACACGGGCGGGGAATGGGCTCCGGCCTTTCAGCAGGGAAACAATTTCTCGATTTCCATCAATACCGACAGCAAAGACGAGGCTGACCGCCTGTATCACGGGCTCTCGGAAGGCGGACAGATCACCATGCCGATCGGGATGGTTTTCTGGGGCGAATACTTCGGCATGTTCACCGATAAGTTCGGGGTGAACTGGATGGTAAGCCATAAGGTGGTGTGAGTGTGGGTGTGGGTGTGGGTGTGAGGGTGAGTGGGTGTGAGGGTGAGTGAGTTTGGGTGTGGGTGTGGGTGTGAGGGTGAGAAGTTTGTTTTGCTGATTGTTTTCACCGGCAGATTTTTAACTTTGGAAAAAATTCTGCCGGTGAAAAATTATATACACATCATTACTTTGTTTTTTGGTTTAAGCGGTATCGCTTATTCTCAGGGTAATTTTAATTATACCGTTGAACTTCAGCCGTATACAATTCCTGGTTTACCCGGCATCCAATCATATGCATGGGCAGTGCATGAAGGGAAATGGCTTATCATGGGGGGCAGGAAGGACGGTTTGCATGCCCGCCAGCCATTTAATGCATTTCCGCAGGCGCAAAACAATACCGACATTTATGTAATAGACATACAATCACAGCAGTACTGGACTGCATCTGTGAATACATTAGCTGTAGATCTGAAAGAGCAGTTGCAGGCCACAAACATGAATTTTTTCCAGGATGCCGACACGCTTTACTTCATCGGGGGTTATGCATATAGTCCGACTGTCAATGATCACATCACCTTCGACGGATTGATCACCATCAGCGTTTCAGCCCTGATCGACGACATCATCACAGGTTCACCCATACAGGGTAATTTCGGCATCATTCACGATTCAGTGTTTGCCGTGACAGGCGGAAGGTTAGGAAAAATCGGTGACACATTAATGCTGGCAGGAGGACACAGGTTCGACGGCAGGTACAACGCCATGGGAATGCCGACCTATACCCAGCAATATACCAATCAAGTGAGGAAATTCACCGTTTCCAATGCGGGAAACCAGCCCGTCATTGCAAACTATGCAACCCAGACAGATCCTGTGCATTTGCGAAGGAGGGATTACAACCTGCTGCCTTATATCTTTGAGAATGGTGATTACGGATATCTCATATCATCAGGTGTATTTCAACAAGGGATAGACCAGCCGTTCCTTTACCCGGTTGAAATCAGGGAGAGCGGATATCAGCCGGTACCCGGTTTCAACCAGTATCTGAGTCATTATCATTCGGCCTTTGCCAGCCTGTACGACAGTCTCACAAATGAGATGCACACCCTGTTTTTCGGGGGCATGAGCCGGTATTTTTACCAGAACGGCGTTTTAACCGAAGACAGCCTGGTTCCCTTCACCAGAACCATCAGCAGGCTGAGCAGAGACAATGCAGGTGTGCTGACTGAATATAAACTTCAGCCTGAGATGCCTGTCTTCCACGGGGCCAGCGCGGAATTCATTCCAAACCCGGAACTGCCATATGAACATCATGACATCTTACGCCTGGATCAAATCACGGCAGACACCATCCTGATCGGACATATTTTTGGCGGCTTATACAGTCCGACACTGAATCCGTTTACATTCAACCAAACCAACACTACTACAGCCTCATCCGTCATTTATGCCGTGAAACTTATCCATGGAAATGCCAATGGTTCTGAAAAATTAGATGGCTGCAATCCATACACTTTCAGGCTCTACCCGAATCCGGCAAGCGGAAAGGTGCATCTTGTTTTCGGTACAGTTAAGCCGCAAGAGGTTCAGTATTGCCTTACCAACGCAGCGGGTCAAATTCTGGATCAGGGCAAGATCACCGGTGTGAAAGTCGGACTTAATGAATATACGATTGGTTTACCTTTTGTCCGCTCGCCTCAAAGCCTGATGATAAGCCTGGTATTCGAAGGCATTTACACACTGCATAAAACTTTTCTTACCTATTAACGCAAGAACCGCGGTGTAAATGAATTGCGCTGATTGTCCAAATATCCGGCAGGATTCCGGGAAAAAACACGTATATGCTTGAGCAAATGATCGGCTTCAGTATCAGGAACAAACTTATCGTGATCCTTTTCACAGTCACTGTGGCAGGATTCGGACTATTTGCGGTATGGAAAATACCGGTGGGAGCAGTTCCCGACATCACCAACAACCAGGTGCAGGTCATTACCACATCTGCCAACCTGTCGACCCAGGAAATCGAGCAGTTCATCACCGCTCCGGTGGAAATGGAAATGGCTAACCTGCCTGGAGTAAGCGAGATCCGCTCGGTGTCTAAATTCGGTATTTCCCTTGTTACCGTAGTTTTTGAGGAGAAGATGGGAACTTACCTGCCCCGGCAGTTGATCGCTGAAAAGATCAGGAGTGCCGGCCAAAAGATACCTGAAGCTTATGGTGAGCCGGAAATGGGACCGGTAAGCACAGGACTGGGTGAGATCTACCAGTACACCCTGGAGATAGAAGATGCATACAAAGACAGGTACACTGCCACGGACCTGAGGACTATCCAGGACTGGATCGTCAAACGCAGGTTATCGGGCATTAAAGGAGTTGTCGAAATCAACAGTTGGGGAGGATACCTGAAGCAATACGAGGTAGCGCTTGACCCGCACCGTCTTAGCAACCTCAACATCAGTATATTAGATGTTTTCAATGCGATTGAGCGGAATAACAGCATTCAAGGTGGTGCCTACATCGAGAAAGCGAACCAGAGTTATTTCATCAGAGGGACAGGAGGTATTGCCTCCATTGAAGACATTGCAGATATCGTTGTAAAAAACAAGGGCGGACTGCCCATCCTGGTGAGGGATGTGGCAGAAGTTCGTCAGGGACATGCAAACCGCTTTGGTGCCATCACGGCCAATGGAAAGGGGGAAACAGTGCTTGGGCAGGTGATGATGTTAAAGAATGCCAATTCAAAGGAAGTGATCAGGCTGGTGAAGGAAAGAATCGCCGATATTCAGCAGAATCTGCCTCCCGGCATCCACATCAGTCCGATCGTTGACAGAAGCGACCTGGTGTCCAAAACAACCTTTACTGTCGCCGAGAACCTGATCCTGGGTGCCCTCATCGTGATGTTGACCGTAATTCTCCTGCTTGGTAACCTGCGCCTCGCCCTGGTGATTGCTTCCATCATACCCCTGGCCTTGCTGTTCACCATCGCCCTGATGTATCTCCTTAATATAGATGCCAATCTGATGAGCCTTGGGGCACTTGATTTCGGTGTGATCATCGATGGAGCGGTAATCATCGTGGAATTCATCGCGCTCAGCCTGGTTGCCGGACATTCGGATCTGGTTAAGATGAAGCGCAGTGAACGCAGGGATTATCTTGACAGGATTGCGTTTACCGGTTCTTCAAGGATGATGAAATCAGCGATTTTCGGACAGATCATCATCCTCATCGTATTCATTCCCATCCTTTCGCTTTCCGGAGTAGAGGGAAAAATGTTCCATCCCATGGCCCTTTCATTCTGTTTCGCCATCATCGGAGCCATGATCTTTGGGCTTACCTGGTTACCTGTTGCATCCTCCATTTTCATCAGGCCCATACATCCGTCAGGTAACAGGATCACCCGATGGATCATGCAACAGGTTTACCGTAGCTACGACCCGGTGATTTGCTGGGCATGCAACCACAAGGGGATCGTACTCACTGCAGCTGCTATCTCCCTGGTTTTCACTTTCGTTCTATTTTCAAGCATGGGCGGTGAATTTGTACCAACACTCGACGAGGGAGATTTTGTAATCCAGCCGGTTTTAAAGACAGGCACTTCGCTGGCAAAAACAATTGAAACGACCACCCGTATGGAGCAGATCCTTATTGAGAAATTCCCGGAAGTTGACAGGATCGTCAGCCGTATCGGTGCAGCTGAAGTGCCCACAGATCCCATGTCGATGGAGGAGGTGGATATGATCATACGGCTTAAACCCAAATCCGGCTGGACATCCGCCAAGACGAAGGAAGCACTTGCTGAGAAGTTCAAGGAAGCACTCGCGGTATTGCCTGGCATTGAATATGAGTTCACCCAGCCGATTGAAATGCGTTTCAATGAGCTGATCACAGGGGTCAGGGCAGACATTGCCATCAAGGTTTTCGGAGATGACCTGCAGTATATCGACCGTAAAGCAAATGAAATCAAGGAATTAATCCAAAACATAGAAGGAGCGGAGGACATTCTGGTTGAAAAAACTGCGGGTTTACCACAGGTTAGGGTACAATATGACCGGGAAAAGATAGCCCGCTATGGTACAGATATTCAGACACTTAACCAATGCCTCTCCACGGCAATGGGAGGGGCTGCTGCCGGTGTGGTTTTTGAAGGGGAAAGACGCTATGATCTGGTAGTCAGGTATGATCGCAGGAACCGCAGCGATATCGAAAATGTACGCAAGCTGCTGGTACCTCTCCCGGACGGTACGTTAATACCATTGTCAGAATTTGGTGAAATCAGTTACACAGAAGGCCCGGCGAAAATATCAAGGGAAAACACCCATCGCAGGGTAGTTGTCAGCGTAAATGTCAGAAACAGGGATCTGCAGTCGGTCGTTGAGGATATTCGTAACACTGTCGACACCAGGGTAAATATGGCACCAGGTACGTTCATTTCTTATGGCGGACAGTTTGAAAACCTGCAGAATGCATCCAGGCGGCTGATGCTGGCAGTTCCTGTCGCGCTGCTGCTGATTTTCATTTTTCTTCATTTCGCGTTCCGGTCATTCCGGGATGCTTTCCTGATCTTTTCCGCCATTCCGCTGGCCACTGTCGGAGGTGTGTGCCTTCTCTGGCTCAGGGGAATGCCTTTCAGTGTCTCTGCGGGAGTGGGTTTTATCGCCCTCTTTGGTATTGCCGTCCTGAACGGCATTGTACTGATCGAGCATCTGAAAGAACTTCAGCACCAGGGTTTATCCGATATGAGAAAGCTGATCACCACCGGTGCCAGGGACAGGCTTCGACCGGTGCTACTGACTGCAGGGGCGGCCGCCATGGGTTTTCTTCCGATGGCCCTGTCTACGGGTGCAGGTGCAGAAGTGCAACGACCGCTGGCAACTGTGGTTATCGGCGGACTTTTCACCTCTACCCTGCTGACCATGGTTGCACTCCCCCTTTTATACGAAATATTCCATAATGTGAAAGGAATCCGGTTTTTTCCCCCACGGCTGATCAGAAAAAATATTGCGTTACTGCTGCTGCTGCCCTGCCTTGGCTGCCTGCCAGTGCTTGCGCAACAGGAGCCGCTCAGTCTGGAGAATGCCATTGATCTTGCCTTGAAAAACAACAAAGGAGCGGAAGGATTCAGCCTTAAGGTCAGGGAAAGTGAAATGCTGGAAAAGACTGCATTTTCACCGGAAAAGACCGTGGTCTACTATGGGTATGACGAAAACAACATCGCAGACAACGGCTATCCTCTGAAGGTTATCGGCGTGCAACAACAGTTCAGTTTCCCCACGCAGTATGTTTCAGCATCCCGGCTGAGGAAAATCAACAGGATTGCCATGGAAACCGAACGGCAGATATACCTGGACGCGCTTCGCAAATCAGTGAGCAGTGCATATTTCGAAGTACAACACAATCAAGGGATACTGAATGTTTACAGCGACATGGACAGCCTGTATGCAAAACTTGCGGCAGCCGCGAAACTTAAGTATGCTCTCGGTGAGATCAGCCAGCTGGAGAACCTGACGCTCATGGCCAGGTCACAGCAAATAAACCTGCAATACCAGGCAGCGCAGACAGAGCTGCAGAATGCAAACGAAAAGCTCAGAACCATCATAGGAATCGACAGCAATATCAGGGTGTCTGATACTTTAAGAATTCTGGGACCCTCTGTTACTGATCTTTCGGCTACACCTTTCTTTCTCCTGACCTCAATAAACCAGACGAAGCATCAGGTACTTGAAAAACTGGAAAGACAACGCCTGCTGCCAGACCTGTCGCTTTCGTACTTTGTTGGATCCAACAAGAAACCGGAGTCGAGGTACTACACGGGATTTGAATTTGGCCTTGCCATCCCTGTATTTTTCGGTTCACAGGCAGCCGGTATCAGGGCAGCCAAGGCAGCAAGCCGGGCAGAAGCCTGCTTTTCAGAACAAAAAAGGCAGGCAATGATGAGTAAACAAAAGGCCCTTCAAAGGGAACAGGCCAACCACCTGAAATACTTAAACTTCTATAAGAATACAGGTGAAAAACTGGCAGAAGAAATGAAACGAACCGCACTTGCAAGCTACAATAAGGGTGAAACAGATTTTTTCAGGCTTGTAGGCAGTTATGACAATGCCATGCAAATAGTAACGGAATATTTTGAACAAGTTTTCCGCTATAATCTTTGCACACTTGAACTCATGTACCCTTCAGAATAAATTCACAAGCCATGAAAATAAAACCGGCCCTATTACTTAGCATCACAGTCCTGTTGATTCATGCATGCCATGAGAATCAGACAGAATCTGAAGCATCAGATTCCCTGATACGGATCAGCAGAGCTCAGTTCCTTGCTGACAGCATGGCCACGGGAACTGCGGAGCCAGCGCTTTTTGAAGAAACGATCGCCGCCAGGGCTGAGATAAAAGCGGCCAGCGGAGCAATGGCCATCGTCAGCGTCCCGATCAACGGCATCATCAGGAATATCCACTGCAAACCCGGGCAAAAGGTTGCCCGTGGTCAGGTACTATTTGAATTATCGGGAATCCCCCTGATCGATCTCCAGAAGGAATATGCTGCAGCATATGCTACCACTCAGCGGGTGAAAGGCGATTTTGAAAGAATGGAGGCATTGTATAAAGAACAAATCGGATCGAGGAAAGATTTCATTTTAGCCGAAAGCGAATACCTGGCTGCCAGGGCCAATACAAATGCATTGAAGTTGAAACTGGAACTTCTTGGTCTTGACACAGTCAGAATAGCCGCCGGCTATTTCTATCCAAACTGCCCGGTGCTTTCACCAATACAGGGAGAAATCAGCAAGATGACACTGATACTCGGACAATATGCAGAACCCGGGACAAGCCTCGTTGAGATAACCGACAGGCGACATCTGCTCCTTGAGCTGATGGTATTCCCGGAAGATCTTCCACGGCTCAGGGAAGGACAAAACGTCAGATTCCGCATGCCGGGCGATCAAACGATGACATATTCGGCAATTCTGTTTACCATCGGCGTGAACGTTCTGGAGGACACAAGGGCAATTGCATGCCAGGCTCTTATCAGCGATCCGGATTTCGTATACGGAATGAAAGGACTGTATACCGAAGCCGAGATCATCACCCACAGCGATACCCTGCTCTCTGTTCCTTCAGATGCGGTGATAAAATCAGAAAATAATGCATATCTTCTGAAGCTGGTCAGGGAAGACAGCAGCCAGTATTATTTCGAAAAGGTCAGCATTTCGACCGGACCTGAACATCATAAGCGGATTGCCCTGAGGAGTGGTCCGGTCAAGGACGTGATCCTGCTCAAAGGTACTTACAACATCAGTGCGGAGTAACACCACAGTGGGTTACACCTGATCCGGAGATTATCCTGACTGCCTTTCCCTACTTCGCGATACCGGTAACCTTAAATGCATCCACTTCCCAGGATGCTGCGGTATTGCTGGTAACGCCGGAGGATCTGTACTGAAAAGCCACATAAACCACTCCCTGGTATGCCGACAGGTCTATGTCGCCACTGCCTGTCCAGGTCTGGCTGTTGGCGGGTGAGAGGGTACAGCTCAGGGGAATCCAGGTGGCCGTGGTCGGGTTTCCGCTGCCGCTGTAGTTGGTTGACAGCATGACATCGAGCGGGTTGGCAAGGCCGGTGTCGGTATAACGGGTCCAGGTGCGGAAGGAAAGGATGGGATCCTGCACACCGGCAAGGTTGATGGCGGGTGAGATGAGCCAGTCGTTGGAAGGCACATCGCCTCCATAACCATTGGCCACCATGGCCTGGAAGGATGAACTCCAGTACCAGTCCTTGTTGCTGGCCACACTGTATTTGATCCAGTTGGCAGGATCGGCATCGAAATTTTCTTCGATGATGGAAGTATTCACTCCGGCCGAGGTATCCCATGCCACAAGGTCTTCCAGGTCTCTTATATACAACTGATAATCACCATTGTACACACTCAGTATACCCACTACACTGCCTTTCCCTTTGGGAAGGAGGGCAGCCGCAAAGTTGGCATAACCGCTGGTACGCAGGATGACTGCGTTGCCGTTGTCATCCTCCAGATTGCGGTTGGTGGCGCTTTGTATGGATGAGCTCAGGGCGAAAACCTGGCCGATCTCGGTAAAATGCACATTTTCAAGCCTGATTAACACAGAGAGGTCATTGGCCGAGAACTGGGGTATCGTTAACAGACGTTCAGCAGGCAATGCCCCGGGCAGGCTGTCGCGGAAGAGGTGTGCATCGATCATGATGTCGGGCAGCTGGCCGACAGACCCGTTGTAAATGTATCCCAGCTGGATGAGTCCGCCGTATGTCCCAAGGAACATCCCGCCGCATTTGATGAAGACCCGCTGGCCCTCCTTGAATTCGGTGTACAGGTTGGTCCGGTTGAGTTTCACCTCTATGGCTCCGGTCTGATCCTGGATCACGAGGGTTTTGTAAAAATTGCCCGATTCATCGTTGGCCACCACCACGCCCTGGATAACCACCGTGTCGTTGACCGTATCGAGTACGCCCGTGTACATGGCTTTTAGCTGGGCTATGGTCGTATTGGACGGAAAATCGACATAGGGTACGATCACCGGCGGCGTATCGAATTCATCTTTCACACAGCCCTGGTGAATAAACAAGCCTGGCAGGATCAGGCATGCAAGGAGGATTTTTGTTGCGGTATTCATATTATTTTAATATTTTATTGATTATTATTATTATTTATCCACTTGCAGAGACGCGATTAATCGCGTCTCCACAAATGGGAGATCAGATCCGGATATTGAAATTAAGGAAAAATGAGCGGCCATAGGCATAGAAATATTTCGGGGGGAATTTGTTGATGTTTTTCTCCGTGAAGTCGAAGCGCAGTTGTTCGTAGCCTCCGGTGATCAGATCCTGGTTATCGAGGATATTATTGACACTGAAGTTAATACTGATAAAATAGCCTTTCATGCGGATGGATTTGCCGATACTGGCATCGAGGGTGAAGCCGTTGCTGAGTTTTTCCTGTTCCGTGATCGCGGTGATCATGGGGTCACCGGGCCCTAGGTTGTTGAGGGCAGCGCTTGAACGGCGGAGGGGGTTAAAATCGAGGTAGATCTTATCGAAGTAGTTCAGGTTTGCGTTGAAGTACCAGTAATGGGGAGCAGCATAGCGGATGCCGAGGGACCCGGCCTGCTGGGGTGTTCCGTTCACGAAAAAGAACTTCTGATAAATAAGCTCGGTACTGTCGGCGCGGGACCCGTTCTCGGTGGAGATCACCGCTTCGGGCCGGGAGGTGAAGATGAAATTCCCGAGGGCGCCCACCAGCGAAATGCTCAGGGCTTTGGTGGCCTTCCATTCAGTGCCCAGTTCAAGGCCCTGGTGCACTTTGTCGATCCCGGTGAGGGACATGTTCACATAAGTAAGGTAATCGTCATGATAATAACTCATCAGTTCGGTCTGGTTGCGGAAGATGGTGTGATATCCGGTCAGGCGGAGGTTCAGGCGGTCGCTCCGGTAGATATAGCTCAGGTCGCCGCTCAGGTGGGTTTCACTTTCGAGTCCTTTGGCGAAAGTATTTTTAATGTATTGGGAGAGAAACGCATTGCGCACCAGGGGGGCCTTGCTCTGGTAGCCCATATTCGCCTGGAGGAAATGATGCCCCGTGATTTTCAGGGTTGCACCGGCTTTCACCGAGGGATCGAGGAAGTTTTTCCTGTCAGATTCTCCGTAGGAATTGTCCGGGGCCCTGCCGTTTCTCATTTTTCCGTCTCTCCAGAAGGTGGTGGAACTGAGGCGGGCAGCAGCGAAGCAGTCGATGCGGTTGAAGGTGAACGCTGCCTGGGCCCACAGGTCTCCGGTATTTACATGGATATCATAATCATAGCCATAGATATCTCCTTCTTTTACAATGCGGTCGGGATTGTTCAGATCATTCTGTATGGTCACGGTATCCATGGAGAAATCCCGCTGCGAGAACTGGTCGATATCCATCCAGTAGTTCCCTCCGAGCAGGTCGAACAGTTTTTTATAGTGATGCCCGTTATAGCGGCTGAGGTTCAATCCGCCGGAGAATGCCAGGTTCTTCCTTAACTGGCTGTTGATAAGGGCACTATAGGTGAAACGGGTATGATCGAGCCTTCTTTCCTCGAGCACGTAATTGGCTTGTTTGCCCTGCCGGTTGGCCAGGTAGTTTATCTGGTAGAGGCGGTTCCAGTTGATCTGGGAATGTGCCGGATCATTTTGCCAGGCTTCGGTCATGGCTTCCACCACGAGGGGATCGGTTTCATAGGAGGGAAGATAGCGGTAATAGTCTGGTCGCGGATCGCGTGCATTGTACCAGTTAAGGGCAGTGGTACCGAACTTGCCGAAGGATATCCCCAGTGACTGCGTCAGCCGGGTATGCTGCCCGAAACTCAGGTAATCGTTCAGGATGATCATGGGTTCGTGGGCGTTCCTGACCCTGGCATTCCGCTTTTCGCCCTCCTGGTAGCCCCAGTTGGGGTTATAATACCTGTTGTCCGTAAGGTCGTAGGCTTCCTGGGTGGCGCCGCCCTGCATGCCCCGCCTGGTGGGAGATGCATACAGCGTAAGGGCGAGGCTGTGTTCCTGGCTGAATTTCTTTTCGGCTGCGAGGAAATAGGCCCAGTTATCGTAGAAGGTTCCTTCCACATAGCCTTCTTCGGCCCAGCGGTGCGACAGGCTCACTGCAAAGGCCCAGTTGTTTTTCATCAGTCCGGTGGAAGCGGTGTACATGAGTCGCTGGCGGTAAGCCCGGTTGGTAAGGGAATAGGAGAACTTCTGCTGTTTGCTGAATTGTGAGGCCCTGGTGATGATATTGGTGGTTCCTCCCAGGTCGCCGTAGCTGAAATCTGCATGCGACAGGCCGTTGATAACTTCCTTGTTACGTGTGGCATCGTTGAGTCCGCCCCACTCTGACCAGGTGGGTCTGCCGTTCTCGGGATCATTGACCAGGATACCATTCATATAGACGGCCGTGTTTTCGGCGTCGTAACCACGGATGCGGAAGTAAGCCGCTCCCAGGGTATAGCCCGCCGTGGATATGAAAATATCGCCCGTGGCATGCAGCAGGCCGGAGATGTACTGTCCCTGCTGGTCGTTCTCCATATCGAGGGAGGCGATGGATACATCCGATAAACCGGCGGTCTCCACAGGAGCGGTCCCCGCCTTCAGGGAAATGACCAGTTCCGTGTTCATGGGCAGGTCCACTGTCATGCGTTTCACGGGATAGCCTTCGGCGGTAACCGACAGGCTGATGTTTCCGGAGCCGGTGATGACAAGCACGAATTTTCCGTCCCTGGCGGTCGTGGCAAGCTGGTCATCAGCGCTGACCAGCGCTCCTGCCACGGGATTCCCGCTCACCGCATCCACCACTTTTCCCTGCAAGCGTTGTTCCTGTGCAAAAGCCTGTATTCCAATTGTTAACAATAAGAGCAGCGTGATTATTTTTCTCATATCCGGGGGTTTAAAAAAGTGGGTAAAGGTAGAAATTTTTGTAGATAAGTATGAGATGTGAGGTATAAGATGTGAAGTGCTTTTACAGTAGTACATCCGATTTTTTTCACACACAAAGTCCGTAGACATCGGTCTGATGCCTACTTTTGGGAAATAAACGCTTTTTACCATGAGCCTGATCCGTCTGGTCACCATCATTATCTTACTGCCTTTGCTGTTCCATTCCGGTCTTACAGCCCAGGAGCAGCAGTACCGCATCGGATGCATTGCATTTTACAACATTGAGAATCTGTTCGATACCATCAACGATCCGGAGATCAACGATGAAGAGTTTTTACCCGAAGGCAAGAATGAATGGAGGGGCGAGCGTTACCGGGCCAAGCTGACCAATCTTGCCGGGGTGATCAGCCAGATCGGCGACGAACTGGTGAAAAGCGGGCCGGTAATCCTGGGTCTGTCGGAAATTGAGAACCGGAGGGTGTTGGAGGATCTGGTCAATACCCCACCCCTTGACAAATCCGGATACGGCATCGTGCATTTCGACGGGCCTGACCGCCGGGGTGTAGACGTGGCCATGATATACCAGACAGCGCATTTCAGGGTACTGAACAGCCAGTCGCGCAGGCTGCACCTGGCTTCCGACCCGGACTGGCGGACACGTGACCAGCTGGTTGTCAGCGGTTTGCTGGACGGGGAGAAGATCCACATCATCGTAAACCACTGGCCTTCCAGGAGCGGAGGTGAAAGCAAGTCAGCTCCCCTGCGGGAAGCAGCCGCCGATCTCTGCCGGGCCATCACGGATTCGCTGCTCAGCCTGGAGCCTGAGGCCAAAATCATCATCATGGGCGATCTGAACGACAATCCCGACGACCGCAGCCTGCTGCATCACCTGAAAGCCCGTAAGAGCCGGGAGGATACCCGGCCGGGGGAGCTTTACAACCCCATGTACCGCATGTACAAACAGGAAGGGGTCGGCAGCCTGGCATACAGGGATTCGTGGAGCCTGTTCGACATGATCATCGTGTCGCATGCCTTGCTGGGCGATGATTACGACAGTTTCAGGTTTTACAGGGCAAGGGTTTTCAACCGTCCGTATTTAACCCAAAAGGAAGGACAATACAAAGGATACCCGAACCGCACGTACGCCGGCGGTGTTTACCGGGGCGGTTACAGCGACCATTTCCCCGTTTATATTTTTTTGATGAAGGCGGTATCCCCGTAGGGGCGAACAGCATTCGCCCCGAAAGGACAACCCGCCAGGGAAACCGTAGGGGCGAACAGCATTCGCCCCGAAAGGACAACCCGCCAGGGAAACCGTAGGGGCGAACAGCATTCGCCCCGAAAGGACAACCCGCCAGGGAAACCGTAGGGGCCAACAGCATTCGCCCCGAAAGGACAACCCGCCAGGGGAACCGTTGGGGCGAACAGCATTCGCCCCGAAAGGACAACCCGCCAGGGGAACCGTAGGGGCCAACAGCATTCGCCCCGAAAGGACAACCCGCCAGGGGAACCGTAGGGGCGAACAGCATTCGCCCCGAAAGGACAACCCGCCAGGGGAACCGTTGGGGCGAATGCCATTCGCCCTTACGGGATCATCGTTTGATGAGAGGGATGGTGGTATGACCGGCGGCACCGGTGAGGGTCAGCAGGTAGGTTCCGGCCGGGAGGTCCCGGATATCCAGGGTAACATCCGCCTGGCCCGTCAGCCTGGTCTTCAGTACCGTCTGGCCGGCAAGGTTGGTGATGATGAGTTCATCTTCAGTCGTCAGGCCTTCCAGATGCAGTTCCATGTGCACGGGATTGGGATAGATGCGGACGGCAGTGTTCCCCTCCTGCTCATTCATCCCGGTAACAATGACCACATCGGCCGCAGTCCTGGGTTCCACCCTGAATTCGTTGAAGGAATAATAGACCGGTCCGGTCACATCATATATGGTATTGAGTACCGGACTGTAAGTATACATCAGGTTGTGCACCTTGGCCGTATCGGTGGCATCTTCGATGGTCCACATGCCGAAGCCGGCGCTGGGATTGACACAGGTGGCATTGTTCACTGTCACGAGCACGCCCTCATAGTCTTCCATGTTCACCTGTGAGCAGGTCACGGTGACAGGGGCCGGACCGGGCAGGCCGTTGGCAAGGATGTTGAATGCAGTCACCAGCTTGATCTCGGTCAGGTTGTAATATTCGGCCACCGTTCCGGTAAGGAAGACGGAATCTCCCAATGCCGGCTGGTTCTGGTTATCATACACATACACCCCATGCCAGGGACCGTATGCCTCCTGGATGAAATAACCGGCACCGTGTTTGCCCGTCACCGTACCATATACACTGACCACGGAGTCGGCCAGGGGCGAGTTACCGGAGGGATCCTGGGTGTACTGGATCTGGTAAATGGTTTTCAGGTGGGGAGGGTTTTGGTCGACCATGAAACTGACCGTATCGGCACGGTTTGGAACCAGGGGATTGTGGTTGTTATCCACAAGCTGAAGCACCACCTGGTGGTTCCCCGGAGTGAGGCTGGATGCATTGATGGGAGCGGTACTGTAATACATGATGGCCGGACCGCCGTCGAGGTAGTAATGCAGGTGGCCGTCCACTCCTGTACCCGGGTTGCCGACTGTAAAGTTGCTGACGGTAAACACGACACTCACCGAGCTGCTGTACACTGTGGCGCCATTGACCGGGGAGGTGATGGTGACCGTGGGTACGGGAAGTCCGGGTTCGGTAATGCTGACATCATCCACCTGGAGGTGATCCCCTGTGGCAACAGTCGACTGCACCGAAAGAATGAACTCCCCGATATTGGTATTTTTCACGCAGGTAATATCCTGGCTCTGGGATATCCAGGTGGCGGTATTGACTTGAATATAAGGGTTATAGGTGGCATATCCCGATCCGGTTGGCCTATCGTCGAAGAGTCCGGTACGGATATTACCCTGGCCCCGCACCCAGAAATTGATGGTATAGGTTGTACCACTGTCAAGTACCATGGGTTGTGTGGTGAAGCGGGCGTGCGTGGTATTGGTATTGATGAGTTGCACGGCGCTGCTACCCCCGTGAACATTGGTGGTGTATTGCACCACATTGGCGGGGGGTATGTTTGTTTTGGCTCCCATCCAGTTGTCGGGCGTGGTTCCACTCCATGCTTCAAAACCACTTGAAAATACGACAGTCTGCGAGTGCAGGATGCTGACACCCATGAACATGACAAAGGCAGTCAACAGCAGGGTAAACTTTTTCATAAAATAATATTTAGCTTATTAATAATCACTTATCAAGAACACGAACAGCATCCGCTTTGTTTTATCTGAGCTTGGAAAGCAGTCCGGTAACAAAATTACGAAGAATTTGCAGGAAGCCGTCAGCCATGTGGAGGATTTTGTCAATAATCCGGAAATGGCTACCTTTGTGCCCTTAAAATCGCTGCCTGTGAACGATAGTGTCGTCATCATACCGACATACAACGAAAAAGAGAACGTGGAGAAGATGATCCGCAAAGTCTTCAGTCTGCCCGGTTCTTTTGATTTACTGATCGTTGAAGACAATTCCCCGGACGGGACGGCAGCCATTGTGAGGTCGCTGATGCCGGAATACCCCGGAAGGCTGTTCATGGAGGAGCGGAAGGGCAAGCTGGGGCTGGGAACGGCATATATACACGGGTTCAGGTGGGCTCTGGAGAAGGGCTACACCTATGTTTTCGAGATGGACTGCGACTTTTCGCACAATCCCGAAGACCTGCCCAGGCTGAAGGAAGCCTGCGACACCGGAGGGGCCGACCTGGCCATCGGATCGCGTTACATCAAGGGAGTCAATGTAGTGAACTGGCCGATGGGGCGGGTACTGATGTCGTATTTCGCTTCAAAGTACGTACGCCTGGTGACCGGGATGCCAATCATGGATACCACGGCCGGTTTCAAATGCTACCGGTCAGATGTGCTTCGTGCCATTGATTTCACACAGATCCGTTTTATCGGTTATGCTTTCCAGATCGAGATGAAATTCACCGTATGGAAGCTGGGATTCAAAATAACCGAAGTCCCGATCATTTTCACCGACCGCACCGAGGGGGAATCCAAGATGTCGAAAGGCATTTTCAAGGAAGCCATTTTCGGTGTGATCACACTCAAATTTCAGAGTTGGTTTAAAAAATATACACGCGTTTCTTAAGGAGGGTGGCAGTGTTATGAATTACCTGTTAAAAAACTGCATGATCGTCAATGAAGGACAGGTCTTTGAAGGGCAGGTCCTGATTAAAGAAGGAAAAATTGAGAAAGTCATCAGGAATAAGAACGGAAAACAACCTGAGATCAAGGAAAAGACCTATAAGACCCTTGATCTGAACGGAAATTTCCTTTTGCCCGGAGTGATCGACGACCAGGTTCACTTCAGGGATCCCGGTCTGACCACCAAGGGTGACATTTATACAGAAAGCAAGGCTGCCGTGGCCGGGGGGGTTACCAGTTTTATGGACATGCCCAATACCCAGCCACTCACCACTACCCAGGCCCTTTTGGAGGAGAAATTCGCCATGGCCTCCAAAAAGAGTCTTGCCAATTATTCCTTTTACCTGGGCGCCACCAACGACAACCTGGAAGAGATCAAAAAGCTTGATCCGGCAAAGGTTTGCGGGGTGAAAGTCTTTATGGGAAGCTCCACCGGGAAACTGCTTGTGGACAATCCACAAAGCCTGGAAGCCATCTTTGCCGAATCGCCGGTGCTGATCGCCGCCCACTGTGAGGATGACGGCATTATCCGTCAGAATGCGGAACTGTACCGGAGTCGTTACGGGGAAAACATTGCAGTGCATTTTCATCCCAAGATCAGGAGTGAAGAAGCCTGCTACCAATCTTCGTCAAAAGCTGTTGAACTTGCACATAAGTACAACAGCCGCTTTCACCTCCTGCATGTGTCCACTGCGAAAGAACTGTCGTTGTTCGACAACAAAAGCAGCCTGCAGCAAAAGCGGATCACGGCCGAGGTTTGTGTACACCACTTATGGTTTAACGAATCGGATTATCCGAACAAAGGCAACCTGATCAAGTGGAATCCCTCCATCAAGAGTGAAATAGACCGGAGCGCCCTGTTCAAAGCCGTTCTGGACGACCGTCTGGATGTGATCGCCACCGATCATGCCCCGCATACCCTGGATGAGAAAGCCCAGACCTATTTCAATGCTCCTTCGGGAGCACCCATGGTACAGCATTCGCTGCTGCTGATGATGGAATTTTTCCACCAGGGCGTGATCAGTATGGAAAAGATCGTGGAAAAGATGTGCCACAATCCGGCCATTCTTTTCAAAATCAAGAAAAGGGGTTATATACGCGAAGGCTACTGGGCCGACCTGGTGGTGGTTGATCCCCGCTCGTCCTGGAAAGTGAATAAGAGCAATATCCTGTATAAGTGCGGCTGGTCGCCCCTGGAAGGAAGCACCCTGCGTTCGGAAGTGGCTCAGACCTTTGTGAACGGAAAGCTGGTGTATGATTACGGAACCTTTAAAGAAGAGTATAAGGGGCAGCGGCTGGTGTTTGGGAAGTGACGGGGTGATGAAGTTACGGAGTTACGAAGTTACGAAGTTACGAAGTTATGAAGTTATGAAGTTATGAAGTTACGGAGTTAAGGAGTTACGAAGTTACGGAGTTACGAAGTTACGGAGTTACGAAGTTATGAAGTGATGAAGTGAGGGGGTGATGAAGTGAGGGGTTTTGGTAGTGTGAAACTGCATGATATATGAGACAAGTTTATTTTTTACGGTTTTGTTTTGCAGTTGTTTTTGTTTTCCTGGCTTGTTTTACTGCCTGTTCTCCGGCGACGAAGGAGGTGGTGGAGGAAGCTTATCCTGACGGCAGTCCGAGACTTGTGAGGGTGTACGGGGAAAAAAACGGGGCAAGGGTGCTGTTGCAGGAGCGTCAATACTATCAGAACAAACAAATCCGCATGGAAGGTTCCTTTAAGGAAGACGAGCGGGACGGGAAATGGGTCTATTATTTCGAGAACGGGAATATCTGGAGCGAAGGTAGCT